>Ga0206854_1001_pt1 | contig 171025 bp, 169 predicted proteins | sample Alteio_BWOrgCont_50_FD_152870 | JGI IMG/M metagenome (GOLD analysis project Ga0206854, IMG submission 152870) | Enriched cells from forest soil in Barre Woods Harvard Forest LTER site, Petersham, Massachusetts, United States -... | ecosystem: Environmental > Terrestrial > Soil > Temperate forest...
TGTCGTCATTTAGTCCCGAAATTGATGTACGTGGAATGCGCACCGAAGATGCCCTTGCTGCTATTGAACGGTTGTTTGACCGCGCATTAATGATGGGTTTTGGCAACCTGAAAATATTACATGGTAAGGGCGACGGCATCCTCCGTAAAATGATACGCCAATACCTTAAAAAATATGACCAGATAGATCGCCTCGAAGACGAACACGCCGACAGGGGCGGAGATGGTATTACCTACGTATATTTCAAATAATTAAAAAAAAGGAAGTCAAGGAACCCTCTTTGCCGCTTGCGGAAGAGAGGGTCGACCATCCGCCAGCTGGCGGAGTATTCGGGGTGAGTTATCGCCGCCCTACGTTTCCACATGTCTATCCTCATCACTATTCCCAGCATCCGGCTCACCAACTTTTTGCTGATCAGGTAATTCAATAGGCCCCGGAATATTTTCCTGTTCCTGCCCGTCGTTATCATCCGTCCCTTCATAATATGGTTCAGATTTATGCGGACGGTCATTGTCACCATTACCACGTTCTACCGGCTCGGGTTTTGGCGTTTCGTTATGCGGTTGCGCTTTATCATAATCTGGCGCGCCATCCTGGTCTTTTACCTTAAAGTTGGTATCTTCCGGGTGCTCTTCTGCTGGTTCTGTCCGCGCAAAATAAGCATTGGAATATCCTGCGTTTTGCGAGGGATTATTTTTATCGTCGCCCGATGGCGTTAAATTATTTTTATCAAACTTTTGTCCGCCCATCAGCTGGCCTTCCCTTATTGTTTTTTCGTTAGTATCCGTTAAACTGCGTTCAAGGTCCTTTTCCTGTATGGTAAAATCGCCGTCGGAAATGCGGTAGGCATCGGGTTTATTATTTCCTGGTGTTTGCGGGTTAACATCCTGTTCGCCTGCATACTCATTATCATTAAATAGCATAATTTTTTAGGATTGATGTATACTTATAATACGTCAATTTCATAATTGTTTTAGCAATTTAAAGATGCTTCGCAAACATTTGAGTATTTTCGCCCAACCAATTATTACTATGAATAAAGTTGTTGCTAATGCCGATGAGGCAGTAAAAGACATTGCCGATGGTATGACCATTATGTTTGGCGGTTTCGGTATGTGCGGACTGCCAGAAAAATGTATTGCCGCCGTCGTAAAAAAAGGCATAAAAGACCTCACCTGTATATCAAATAATGCCGGACTTGATGATTTTGGAATAGGCCTGATGCTTAACCAGCGCCAGGTTAAAAAAATGATATCATCCTATGTAGGTGAAAATGCAGAGTTTGAGCGTCAGCTTTTAAGCGGCGAACTGGAAGTTGAACTAATACCACAAGGAACGCTTGCAACTCGTTGTATGGCAGCCGGTTATGGAATGCCAGCTATATTTACTCCCGCAGGTATTGGTACCGAAGTTGCCGAAGGTAAAGAGGTGCGAAACTTTAACGGAAAAGACTATTTAATGGAGATGGCCTTTGATGCCGATTTCGCTATTGTAAAAGCCTGGAAAGGCGATACCATGGGTAACCTGGTTTATCGTTCAACCGCCCGAAATTTCAATGCCGTAATGGCCATGGCCGGTAAAATAACCATAGCCGAAGTAGAAGAGTTAGTAGAACCCGGCGAACTTGACCCGGATCATATTCATACCCCCGGAATATACGTGCATCGTATATTTCAAGGAAATGACTATGAAAAACGAATAGAAAATCATACGGTAAGAAAGAGAATTTGAAAATTTGGTAATTTGAAGATTTGAAAATGAGAGACGACAAAGAGAACCTAATTGTAAAGTTAACTTTCGAATTCGCCTTAGATATAATTCATTTTGCTGAAGAGCTAGAATCAAATCGAAAATTTGTAGTTGCTAAACAAATTTTAAGATGCGGTACATCAATCGGTGCCAATGTACGCGAAGCACAAAATGCAGAAAGTAAGAATGATTTTATACACAAATTAAAGATAGCAGCTAAAGAAGCTGATGAAACTGAATACTTTTTGCAATTATGTAAGTTTTCAGATAACTATCCATATAATGAACAATTGGATGAGAAGATAAAAGTGATAATTAAAATATTATCAAAAATTATATCAAGCTCAAAAGGTAAATAATAAAAAAATTAAAGCATTAATTTAAACACTATTGAAGGCGCAATAATCTTCAGATCTTCAAATTCTCAAATTGCTAATATGTTGGACAAAGAAGGAATAGCAAAACGAATTGCTAAAGAAATAAAAGACGGTTACTACGTAAACCTTGGCATTGGTATACCTACGCTGGTAGCCAATTATATACCCGAAAGTATTGACGTTGTATTGCAATCAGAAAATGGCTTGCTGGGTATGGGCCCGTTCCCGTTTGAAGGTGAAGAGGATGCCGACATTATAAATGCTGGCAAACAAACCATTACCATGTTACCCGGCGCCGCTGTGTTTGATTCCGCTATGAGTTTCGGAATGATACGCGCACGCAAGGTAAATCTAACTATTTTAGGCGCTATGGAAGTATCAGAAAACGGCGATATTGCCAATTGGAAGATTCCCGGCAAAATGGTAAAAGGCATGGGTGGCGCTATGGACCTGGTAGCATCTGCCGAAAATATTATTGTAGCCATGCAGCACGTAAACAAGGCCGGCGAATCAAAACTATTACCAAATTGTACATTACCACTAACAGGCATCAACTGCGTTAAAAAAATAGTAACCGAATTAGCCGTGTTAGACGTACTACCCACCGGCGGCTTCAAACTAATTGAACGCGCCCCGGGCGTAACAGTAGAAGAAATACAAAAAGCCACCTGGGGGAAATTAATAATTGAAGGCGAAGTGCCGGAAATGGTGATATGATAATAACTATCAACCACACCTGTCATTCTGAGCGATAGCGAAGAATCTTATAGGCGCGACCAGCACGACGTTTGCCTGTCAACAGAATAAGATTCTTCGCTATCGCTCAGAATGACAGATTGCTACTGCCCCTTCTTTATCGACCAATGCGCATCCCTATACTTCCATCCCTTATCCGTTAAATGCGCGGTAGCTGTAAAATACCCATCAACGGCAGTTGTTTTATTGGTAGCATCTGTTAAATCTTCATGAAAATTTGCGCCAACAATGGCAATTTGAGAAGTAAGCACATCCACCCGAATAGCGTTCCATTTCAAGTCTATCTTAGGCAATGCCTTAACCAATGTGTTTTTTACAAACACATCAGCCGATTGATAGTCTTTAAAAACAATCGCCCCGTCTGATGCCATAAAGAAATCTGGACTATTTTCAAAATAATCCAGCCATGCAATAGGGCCCTTAGTAGTAATATCTTTTGAAGTATGAGTAACCATCAACAGCACGCTGTCTTTAACAGAAGCGGCCTCGTTTGTAGTTAATGCTGAATTTTGCTTACAGGAAAATAATAAGCTGAATACTAAAGCAGTTATAAATAATACAGGTAAGTTGTGCTTCTTCATTGGATTGTGATTTATACTAAATTACACACAATCCATCAATTGGTCAACTTAATACAACTTTCCTCAAGTCGCGCGATATTTCTTCGGTAACCATTAAAATATCTTCGGCGGTATGCCCGTTGTTGGTGATTACCTTATCGCATTCATCTTTATAAGGCAGCAGGAACTCTTTATAGGCTGGCACAACGTGGTTTATCCATTTATAAATAACATCGTCATTTGAATAGCCGCGCTCTATCAGATCGCGCTTTAAACGACGTTGCAGGGCCACATCTTCATCGGCATCAACAAATATTTTCATGTCCATTAAATCGGCTATGCCTCTAAAATGCAAAATGAACAGGCCTTCAACAATTAGTATGGGTGCAGGCTTTATCTCTAATGTTTTAGGCACAACATTAGGGTTATTAAAAGTGTATTCTTTTTTAAAGATGGTTTGCTTATTCAGTAAGCTGTTAATGTCCTCTTCAAAATGTTTGTGGTCAACCGTAGCGGGGAGATCAAAATTATAGAGCTTGTTTTCTTCCGCCGTCATGTTATGCGCTACCGGGATATAATAATCATCCTGCGATACCAAACAAACTTCGTCAGCTGTAAAATGATCTAAAAAGCGGTTTAAGAAGAATGTTTTGCCAGATCCGCTGCCGCCGGCAATACCTACAATATACGGTTTATTCATTGAACAGGACTACCATAGGTTATAACTACGTGTACACGTTTATCCAAAGCGCCAATAGATTCGGCAACATTTTTTGTCATCACCAAAATAACATCCTTGGTTTCATCATTATCACTTAAACGGCCCACTACCTTTGCATAGGTGGTTTTACCGCTCATGGGGTTGGTTATTTTCACTATTGAACCAATAGGTGCAGTGCGGTGCAATACCAGTTTTTTAGCCGGATCAGCATCGTTATCATCTTGTTTCCACATGGCAACGCCTTTTTCGGTCTTTTCAAATAAACCGGCTTTATCGGCATTGAATTTATTGGCGTTACTGCTGTCTTGCGATGATATACCTGGCGAGTCGTGCTTAGCAACAATACGCACCGGTGGCGCAATAGGTGCAGGAGGCGGAAGGTCGCGTATTTTTAATACCTGCCCGGCTACAAGGTTGGGTGATGACAAGCCATTAAAGGCAGTTATATCTTCAACAGTGGTACTAAAACGCTTGGCTATAGAAAACATGGTCTCGCCAGCTGATACTTTATATTCAGTAACAACACCCTGACTGTTATTAGCGGTTGCTGCCGGTGACGTTGTTACAGGAGCAGGCGCAGGTTGAGTTACAACTGTTTTCTTTGGCGGTGCAACCGCAGCCGGTTTTGCAACAGGCAGATCGGTAGGTACTTTAACTATTTCGCCAATTTTTATGGGCGCGTTATTATTAAATTGAATAATAAGGGTAGGGTTAACTTTATAACGCCGGCCTATTGAAAAATAATTATCCTTTGGGTCTGCTTTATGCAGGATAACTTTTTTGCCGTTCAGGTTCTCAAAACCAACAGAATCTGCCAAAGTATGGGCAAATGATGCGGTTGAATAAGCCAAAAGGCTAAATAAAAATAATGATACTACTTTAATCCTCATAACGTCGTTGTGCCTGTGTGCTCTGCATTTTACAACTTTAAGTTCTGTTTTGTTTTTAATATAGATCAAATAGTTTGAATATAACATAAACGACTCCGGCTGTAACTTTTGTATGCCATCGTTCATTATATCCTCGTAAACTATTTTTTCGCCATTAATAACATACAAATGCTGCTTTAATACACCTGCCTCGTTTGAATGCAAAGATACAATTCTCAAATTATTGAATTGAAGATAATCTAAACTGTTTCCGTATGGTTCAATATCAAACCATTTTCCCGGTTCTTTTTGTATCCATTGTTTGAAGTAAGATACGGGTATCGGGCCAGGTAAATTAATACTGTTTTCCAGTTCAATATCAATTTCGGGTTCATAAGGTTTGTTTACCAAACCGGTTCTAACATCAATGGTAAATAATTTTTTAGGCTGAATTTGGGCATTATATAAAACCGGTCCGTTAACCGATAACCGGTCAAATGCATAGGTAAAATTACTCCAAAGTGATTCGCCCGTATGGGCATCAATTGCGGTTAATCCTTTATGTACCGGGCTATTTTCCGTAGCGTGATTGTACAGCAATAAAACATCATTGTAAGCAACTTCAATTCCTGTTAACCATCTTTCGGGCGTGGTAAGCGATTTGAAATTCACTTTACCATCTTTTAGGTTTATAGACGCAAACGAAACCTGCTTTTCATCACTGCTTCTTATCTCAACAAATAAACTGTTACTGGTATAGCGGTCAACTTCAATACGCCAAATTATGCCGTTAAATTGCTCGCTTATAAAAGGTAATAGCTTTGCCATAGGGTGCAAATATGCTATTTAATTAACGATGGTTTATTAATATCTGTAACCAAATGTCACAAACACATTATTATTGGTTTGGCTTAAACTAGCGGTAGGAGTAACGCTGCCCGCTGTATACGGGGTTAAAATTTGCGATCCCTTTATATTGGCGTAGGTAATATCCACATAATAACTTCCTGCATGATAGCCCAACCCACCGCTAATGGTATTGGTCGATTTACCATCCTGTTTTACCGGGCTGCCCTGTACACTGTATCCACCGCGTAAAAGCACACCCATTGGCAATCGTATTTCCGCACCTGCATGCATGTTTACTGTTGCTTTATATAAAGTTTTTATATCGGTATTATCAAACGAGCTGTCGTATCCATCTGTATCATGCAAACGTGTTGAACTATAATCAATATATTCAACATCGCCACTAATAAAACCAAGCTGCCCTAAGAAAAACGCGACACCGCCTGCTGCCTTAAACGGCGTAGTCAGCGAATAACTTAACGGGTAATTTGTTGGCCCGCTATTATAAACAACACCACTACTAAAACTGGTGCTTAAACCCTCGTTATATGAGTCGTCAATGCTATAATAGGTGGGAGTGGTTATGGTAGCGCCAATACGTATAGCGTCAATCGGTTTATAAATAAGCCCCAATTTTACATTTACGCCCGATCCTTTTGTGTTTTGTGTTTGCAGGTAAGTTGAATTATAATTACGGCTAACAGGACTACTGCCTTCTATTACTGAAGCCACCCCGATCTCGTTAAAACTATTGGTGGAGTTATATTGCAGATCGGTAAGGCCAAGACTTATACCCAGGTATAATTTATTACTGTAATTGGCACCCATGGCAATGTCAAATTCCGATTCACCACCCGACCTTGTAATACTATTTAATTGTGCTGCACCGGTAAAAGTATTGCTGGCATAAGCTGGTGGCGTACCATATTGATCTATCAGGTTATGGTCAAACGCCCATTTTTGCAGGGAGCCATCAGCCAAGCCATTGGTATTGGCCAAATTGGCATAGTAATCGGTTATTGAACTGCTATTATTTTTGCCTACGGCGACAATGTTTTGCCCGTAATCATTAGTGCGGAAATACCCGAACCCAAAGTTAACACTTAGCCATCCCTTGTCTTTATCCTGCCCCGGCGGAGTATTTAAACGGTTATAAAGTTCCCACGATACATTGTTTAAGTTGCCACTGCTTTTTGAAGCGCTATTATTTTGATTTAAATAACCCGCATTAACTTTCGATGCGTCAAACTCAGGCGTAATACTAAATTCAGACTTAGTAAAAAAACCTAAACCAGCCGGGTTTCCGGCAATAGAACTTAAATCGCCGCCAATGGCAGTTCCGGCATTACCAATAGCCTTTACGCGCGATGTTGAACCTGTTTGAAAAGTAGAATAACGTATAGCATCCTGCGAATATTGAGCAAAGCTGCCTTTGGTAATTGCCAGTAAAGCAATTACAGTTAGTAAATATTTGAATTTCATAGAATACCTTATCAAATTACGGCCTTCCCGGACGACCGCCACCCCCGCTTGAAGCCGCACTGCTGGTTGAACTGCTGCTGGTTGACGAAGGGCTCACCGTACTGGTCATTGGCCTCGAGGTCATAGTTTGTTGTTGCGTAGAATAACTATCCCTTGTTTGGCGCGATGCAGTGTTGTTGTTTCCGTTAACGCTTGTAAGATTAACCCGTGTTACCACACCTGTATTGGTGTTCACGCTAACAGCAGGCCTGCCAGGTAACGCAGCTGCAATACGCGTTACACCCGGCGATTGTGTAGTACGTATGCCACGTACATTAGGATTAAAACCTATACCTGTAACCGTAGTGCCTGAGTTTTTATGAGCAGCCCTAAAGCTGCCGGTGCCGCCATAAAAAGAACCACCACCGCCACCGCCATAATAACCACCATCTAACATAAAGGCCGAATAGATATTGCCATACCCATAATCATCATAACCCATGTCATAAGGGGAATAACCATAGTTATAAGGATTATACACGTAACCATTATCGGCGTAGGTATTGGTATTGGCTGTAGTATTGTTATTTGCAGTATTGTTACTTAGGTAACTGTAGTTATAAGTACTCGGATCGTACTCTAAACCCTGGCCAAATCCGTTATTGTAAGGCACATAGGTAAAATAGAAGTTATCGTCGTAATCAAAAGGAGTAGGGTTGTTAAACCGGGCTATACGTGATGCATAGTCGCCATAGTAGTAATAATCATCATCGCCATTATAAGTTCTTTGCGTATTAGCGGCAATATAGTCAGATACATCGCCCGCTTTTGCACGCGTGTAGTAAACGTCGTCATCATTAATATCGCTTTTTATACTGGCTAATTTTGTAGCAGAGCAGGAACTCAGCGCAACGGCGCCAATCAATATAATTCCCTTAATAAGGTTCCGTTTCATAATTTATATAATGACTATGGTTAGATAGTAAGGTTTAATAACTTATAAATTTATAAATTTGACCGCAATAATAAGTAATTAAACAGTCAAATTCTATTCCACAATTTATGAGTAAAGGTGTTGTAAGTAAAGATGAAGATTATTCACAATGGTATAACGACCTGGTGATCAAGGCTGATATGGCCGAGTATTCACCTGTAAAAGGTTGTATGATCATTAAACCGTATGGATACTCCATATGGGAAAAAATGCAGGCAGTTCTCGACAAAATGTTTAAAGAGACCGGCCATAGCAATGCTTATTTCCCATTGTTTATTCCAAAATCCTTTTTCTCAAAAGAAGCCAGCCACGTGGATGGCTTCGCAAAAGAATGCGCTGTTGTAACACACTATCGTCTTAAGAACGACGGAAACGGCAATATTGTTGTTGATGAAGATGCAAAATTGGAAGAAGAATTAATTGTTCGCCCTACATCAGAAACCATTATCTGGAATACCTATAAAGGCTGGATACAATCATACCGTGATCTGCCTATCCTGGTTAACCAATGGGCCAACGTTGTTCGCTGGGAAATGCGCACGCGACTGTTTTTGCGTACCACAGAATTTTTATGGCAGGAGGGCCACACCGCCCATGCCACGCAGGACGAAGCCATTGCCGAAACCGAAATGATACTGGATATATACGCCGATTTTGCCGAGAACTTCTTAGCATTACCGGTTGTAAAGGGTCGCAAAACGCCAAACGAACGTTTTGCAGGCGCTTTAGATACTTATTGCATTGAAGCATTAATGCAGGATGGTAAAGCCTTACAAGCTGGCACATCGCACTTTTTAGGGCAGAATTTTGCTAAAGCGTTTGATGTAAAATTCACCAGTAAAGAAAATAAGCTCGATTATGTTTGGGCAACTTCATGGGGTGTATCAACACGTTTAATTGGCGCTTTAATTATGGCCCATTCGGATGATGCAGGTTTAGTACTGCCACCAAAACTGGCTCCTATACAGGTAGTTATTGTTCCGATATACAAACACGACGAAGAACTGGAAAACATAACCGCTTATGTTGCCGAATTGACAAAAACTTTAAAAGCTAAGGATATCTCAGTAAAATACGATAAGCGTGATACCCATCGCCCTGGAGCAAAGTTTGCTGAGTATGAATTAAAAGGCGTGCCCTTGCGAGTTGCCATAGGCAGCCGCGATATGCAGAACGGAACGGTTGAGTTAGCCCGTCGCGATACCAAAACTAAGGACACTGTAAACCAGGAAGGTTTGGCCGATCATATTGAAAAGCTATTAGAAGAAATTCAGCAGAATATTTACCAAAAAGCAGCAGCTTATAAAGAAGCCAACACAACCGAAGTAGATACCTACGACGAATTTAAACGTATGTTAGACGAGCAACCCGGCTTTATTTCTGCACACTGGGACGGCACGCCTGAAACAGAACAGCAAATAAAAGATGAAACTAAGGCTACAATCCGTTGCATACCTTTGAATAATAAACAGGAAGCCGGTAAATGTATTTTGACTGGAAAACCGTCAACACAAAGAGTATTATTTGCAAGAGCATATTAAATTGTTGTAAGTTGTATGTAATAAGTTGTGAGTAACAATTTGCATGCAACCTGCAACTTATAACATACAACAGAAATGAAATTCGCAACCAAAGCAATCCACGCAGGGCAGGAGCCCGATCCATCAACCGGGGCGGTAATGACACCGATATACCAAACATCTACCTACTGGCAAAAATCGCCGGGAGATAATAAGGGGTTTGAATATTCACGCGGTACCAATCCAACCCGTAAGGCGTTGGAAAGCTGTTTGGCGGCTTTGGAAAATGCGCAATTTGGTTTAGCTTTTTCAAGCGGCATGGGTGCTACCGATGCTGTAATGAAACTATTAATGCCTGGCGATGAAGTAATTACCGGTAATGATTTGTACGGTGGTTCATACCGCATATTCACCAAAATATTCGCCAATTATGGCATCAAATTTCATTTTCTTGACCTGTCAGATCCGGAGATAATCCGCCAATACACTACCGATAAAACCAAACTGATATGGATTGAAACACCAACCAATCCAACTATGCAGATTGTGGATATTGCTGCCATAACCAAAATAGGCAAAGAGAAAAACCTGCTTACAGTAGTTGACAATACCTTTGCATCGCCATACCTGCAAAACCCTATCGACCTGGGTGCCGATATTGTAATGCACTCGGTAACCAAATACATCGGCGGCCACTCGGATGTGGTGATGGGCGCTTTGATGCTTAATAACGAAGAACTGTATAAAAAGCTATGGTTTATTTATAATGCCTGCGGCGCTACACCCGGCCCAATGGATAGTTTTTTGGTATTGCGTGGTATAAAAACCTTACACCTGCGTATGAAAGCGCATTGCGAGAACGGTCGCATAATAGCCGAGTTCTTAAAAACGCATCCCAAAGTTGATAAAATATACTGGCCGGGCTTTACTGATCATCCCAATCACGAAATTGCCAAAAAACAAATGCGCGATTTTGGCGGCATGATATCCATCACACTTAAAGATGCCGACCTGCAGGAAACTTTCCGCGTAGCATCGTCATTTAAAGTATTTGCCCTGGCAGAATCATTAGGCGGTGTAGAATCGTTGATCAATCACCCGGTTACCATGACACATGCTTCAATCCCCAAATCAGAACGTGATAAGGCAGGCGTGGTAGATAACCTGTTGCGCCTAAGCGTAGGAGTAGAGGATGTAGACGATTTGCTGGATGATTTGAAACAAGCTTTAAAGTAGTGACGAGCGACGGGTATCAAGTAGCAATATAAGGTTACTGGATACTCGCAACTGGCTACTGGTCACTGAAAATGATACAAGACCTAAAACTCTTCCTTGATTCCAAAGTAGCGCAATATAACCGTCCCGATTTTATTAAAAACGACCCGGTTTGTATCCCGCACCTGTTCACCAAAAAGCAGGATATCGAGATCATGGGTTTTTGGGCGGCAACATTGGCATGGGGGCAACGTGTTACCATCATCAATAAATGCAAGGAATTGATTGCGTTGATGGACAATGCGCCTTATGACTTTATAATCAACCATGAAGAACCCGATCTAAAGAAGCTATTGCACTTTAAGCACCGCACCTTTAACGATATCGATACGCTATATTTTATAGCGTTTTTTAGATATCATTATCAAAATCACGAATCGTTAGAAAGCGCCTTTATGCCCCCTAACCCCCTAAAGGGGGAACAAAAAGGGGAAGCAGAACCCATTGAAAAATACCTCAACCATTTTCGCCAATATTTTTTTTCATTGCCCGATTATCCGCATCGCACCAAAAAACACGTATCATCGCCATCGCAGGGCTCTACCTGTAAACGGTTAAATATGTTTTTACGCTGGATGGTACGCAAGGATAATTGCGGTGTCGACTTTGGCATTTGGAACCATATCAAACCATCAGAACTAATAACGCCCTGCGACTTACACGTAGACCGTGTTGCCCGCAAACTAAACCTCATTACCCGCAAACAAACCGACTGGCAAACCGCCATCGAACTAACCCAACGCCTACGTGAATTTGACCCAACCGACCCGGTTAAATATGATTTTGCCTTATTTGCATTGGGAATAGAAGAGAAGTTCTGATATTTACTTTATGGAAGAAAAGCAGCTATCCGATTTCTTAGCGGGAAAATCAGAACATACTTTAATGCTGTTTGATCATTTTGTGCATGAATATAAAAAACTGGGCAACATAGGCCTGCATCCCGCTAAATCCATGATCAGTATATCCAACGGCCATAAACGCATTGCCTGGATAACCCAGTTAGGTAAAAACTTTATTCACGTAGTTTTCCCTTTCAAAAAAGAATACCCCGATAATTTATGCTTCCAAAAAATAGCCCAGGTACCCGGCGATGCACACCAGTTTAACCACCATTTCAGGATGTTTACTATGGAAGACGTGAATGACGAAGTAATGGATTATATGCTGATGGCGTATAAAGAAGAAGGCATCTAATAGTTACCTAAATATTTCTGCCCCGAACTAGTATTGGTTTCATAAAAATGTTCAGGTGGTTTTCGTTTTAATTCAGGATCATATTCAGGGTCGGGTTTTGTCATGTAATATATCAATACACACCAAATGAAAGGTAAAATAACAATCAGGAAACCGTTTATTATTTTTTGTTTTTTAGTAAATATCGGTGTTTTAATAATCCTATAAAGAAAATAGGAAGTTAACGTCAAATAAGTGACAAGAATAATTAATAACACAATATCGCTAACTCCCATTTTTGTTTATTATTGAAATGTAAGGTTAAGGTACAAATATTACTGTTCTTCCTTAAAATATACCTTATAATAATTCATATGCTTGTCATCATCAAAGCCTTTCTCTATCAGCTCTTTATCGCCATGAATATAAATGTGAAAGTTCTTATCCAGCTTTAACACACTTTTATAAACCCGTGCCTGTTTTTTAACTGCGTTGTCCGATATTTCGAAAGTATCATTTATACGCGTTTCAAACTCATCCTCGTATTGTTGCTTATAGGTTTTAAAAGATTCAATAGCTTTTGGGTTGCCAATAACCTCGTCTGCAAACTCGTCCATCTCAAAGGTTTCCTTTTCTTTAAAGTATTTCATTGATCGATTGAGCAGGTCAATCTTATCCGCCTTGCTCATTTCAAACTCATCATCCAGTTTTTGGGTGACAAAGTTTTTATAAATACCAAGCGCGTTGCTGGTTTGGTTAAAGCTGTCGTTACGTATTTTTAACTGCAGAAACTCATCCTTCCAATAAACAGCAGCATCCTGTCCTCTGCTGGCGTTATCAATAACCACTACCTTATAACCTTTTTCCTTTTCAATGTTAAATATCAGGCAGCCTTTATCCAGTTTATTTATGTTGATAGCATTTTCCTCATAATCGACCGTAAAGCCCCCCTTATCCGGGTATACCTTCAGGTAAGTTTCCTTATTTTCCGATTTAAAGATGCCTATCGCATCCAGCGTATTGCCCTCAATTTGTACGTCGCTAAAATAAGCAACGTATAACTCGCCCGATTTTATTTTAGGGTGACTGGATACCTTATATAAATATTTGGCGATCTGTTCAGATACTTCGTGAAACTTGTCTTTATCCTCAAAAATCTCACTTGCAAAATGGTGTATCTCGTTCAAAACCAGGTCGCTGCTATGCATTAAATGATAAACTTCGTTAGTTTTTTCAAACGGAGTTAAAAAGTATTGCATCAGCAATTTGGGTATCAGTTCATCCTTTAACGCAAGCGGATGTTCAGACAAAGCATACATTTCATTTTGCGACGAATTACCAACATGATGTACCGAAATTACATCTAAAGAAGCTTCAAAATAACTTACCATAATAGCCCGCAAGATATAAATTTAGTTGATTGTGATGACTTATAGTTCATGCTAATTTGCGACTTTTGCTAGGAATATGGATGATTACTCACAACTCGCAACTCGCAACTCACAACCTGAAGAAACCATCGTAGCTCTTGCTACACCGTCAGGCATTGGCGCTATTGGCGTTATCCGCCTTTCGGGCGATGATGCTATCGCGATAGCCAATAAGGTGTTTAAAGGGAAGGATCTAACTAAACAGGCATCACATACTATCCACTTCGGCAGTATTGCCGATGGCGATGCAATTTTGGACGAAGTATTGGTATCGTTATTCGTAGCGCCAAAATCATACACCCGCGAGAATGTGGTAGAAATATCCTGCCATGGCTCGGCGTTTATAATTGAATCCATAATAAAACTATTAATAAAGAATGGCGCTCGTGCGGCAAAAGCAGGTGAGTTTACCCTGCGTGCATTTTTAAACGGCCAGCTTGACCTATCACAAGCCGAGGCTGTTGCCGATTTGATTGCCTCAAACTCAAAAGCATCGCAACAGGTGGCCATGCAACAGTTAAGAGGAGGCTTCAGCAATCAGCTACAACAACTGCGCGAGCAACTGGTACAGTTTGCCTCGTTAATAGAACTGGAGCTTGATTTTGCAGAAGAAGACGTAGAATTTGCCAACCGCGACCAGTTAAAAAAACTCATTTACGAAATAAACCGGGTAATCACCACGCTGATACAATCGTTTGAATTGGGCAATGCCATTAAATTAGGCGTTAACACCGTAATTGCAGGTCGGCCAAATGCAGGTAAATCAACACTGTTAAATGCCTTACTGAACGAGGAACGGGCAATTGTAAGCCATATACCAGGCACCACGCGCGATACTATTGAAGAAGTATTAAACATACGCGGCATCAATTTCCGTTTAACAGATACTGCCGGCATTCGTGAGGCTACAGACGCTGTTGAAAAAATAGGAGTAGAGCGCACCATGGAAAAAATCAGCCAGTCGGCACTGTTGGTTTATGTGTTTGATGCCGAGCAAATTACCATTGAAGAATTAAACAGCGATATACAAAGCCTGCAAAAGCCCGGCATAAATATGCTATTGGTTGCCAATAAGATCGACCTTTTATCGGCCGAACAATTATCGGCATTGCCGCATACTCAAAGCGCTATTTTGATCTCGGCTAAAGAGAAACGCCATATCGACGAGTTAAAGCATAAAATATACGCCACAGCCGTAAATCATGATCTAAATGGTAATGAAACCCTAATTACCAATATACGCCACCTGGAAGCCCTGCAAAAAACCGAAGAGTCGTTATCAAGAGTGCTTAACGGAATAGATTCCGTAACGTCAGATTTTCTGTCGATGGATATAAAACAGGCGCTGCACTATTTAGGAGAGATCACCGGCGCTGTTACAACCGATGATCTATTAGAGAATATTTTTAGTAAGTTTTGTATCGGCAAATAAGCTGTCAAAATCAAACAAACTCAACCTTCTTTTAAACAAAGTAAACCGCCTAATTACAGCCAATTACGCGGTTTTTTGTTTGCGCTCATTTTTTAATTTTTGCTCCCGTTTTGATGTTCCTTGTGTGTATATTCTGAAGATGTTGACCACCCTGTTCCGGGCCAAATTGACCACTGGGTTAGCTGACTTTTGGGTTGCAGCAAATGCTATAAAAGCGTGTACAAAAATAGTTATTTATAAAGTAATTTCATTAGTGCGTGTTTTCCAGCTCTGCGCCACGTTTTCTTCTCATAGATTCTCCCTTTAGCTCGATACGGTGCGCATCATGAACAATACGGTCCAAGATAGCATCAGCAATCGTTTTTTCACCGATCACCTCGAACCATTTATTGACCGGCAACTGTGAAGTAATGATCAGCGAGGTTTTACCATGCCGGTCCTCTATAATCTCCATCAGGGCGGCCCTGCTTTGCGCATCAAAAGGCTGAATACCGAAGTCATCCATGATCAGCAGTTGCTGTCTTTCCAGCTTGGCCAGTTCCTTGATATAGGAGCCGTCTGCCTTTGCCATTTTCAGCTTGGCAAACAGCTTGGGCGTACTGGTATATAATACCCGGTAACCCAATATGCAGGCCTGGTGGCCTATGGCAGAGGCTACATAGCTTTTACCGATACCTGTGCTGCCCGTGATCAGCACGTTCTCGAAGCGGTCGATAAAGGTACAGTCCGCCAGGCGCATAACCTGGTTACGGTCGATTGTTCGATCAGCATGGTAATGAATGTCCTCTATAGCCGCTTTATAGCGGAACCGGGCATAAAGGATCGTCCGTTCGATACGCCTGTTTTGCCGGTCGTCCCATTCGGCTTCTACCAGGTGGGCCAGCAGTTCGTCCGCTGTGTAATCGTTTGTTTTACCGGTTTCCATGCTGCTCTTGAAAGCATGGAACATGCCGAAGAACTTCATCTTCCGCAGTTTGTCTAAGGTGCTTGTGTTCATGTTATTATTATTGTTGTTTTTAAATGGTTATTTGTAATAGTCTTCTCCCCGGATATTACCATGATCCGGCATAGGCAGCTCATCGGCAAATAAGCTTTCCTCATAGTTGTCCATCTTGTTTTCCAGTATGGTTTGTATCGTTTTGTAGTTATACACGCCGTAGCTTAATGCCCGCTGGCAGGCCACTGTTAACCGTTCATTCCCTGCTTTCTTGGCAAAGCCGAGTACCCCCAGGCAGGATTTGTAAGCCTGTTCCGGGTGTTGTTTACGCTCCAGTATCTGGAGAATATATAATCTTACATCCTCATGAATGGAGGCTGCCCAATCCAGGAACATATCCGGTGTCCAGTCGCTTTTAAAGCGGTGCGTACTGGCCATGTGTTCTTTATCGGTGGTATAGCCATAGGGGTTTTTATTGCGCTTATGCAGGGCGATACGCTCGTAATTGTAATATACCTCTACCGTAGTGCGGGAATATAACAGCTTGACCCGCTTGCCGATAAAGCGGTAGGGCACACTGTAATAGTGCTTATCCGGGCCGAGGTTAACATGGCCGTTCTTGATTACCCTGGCCTGGAACTGTTTTTTGAACTGGTAGCGCAGGACAGGGAGCTGTGCAAGCGTTTGGCGCTCGATCTCGTCAAACTGTAGCCTGCGGCTATAGTTACGGCCTTTAAGCAACTGGGTGTTATGGACTTCCAGGGCCTGCCAGATCGCTGTATTGAGTTCTGTTAAAGAATGATAGACTTGTTTGTTTAAAGGAGCGTAGATCTTGGTATAAATGATTTTTACCGCACCTTCTACCAATGCCTTGTCACGCGGGCGGTACGCCCGCGCAGGGAGTATGGTGGTTCCGTAATGGTCGGCGAAGTCTTCGAACGTTTCGTTCAGGGTGGGTTCATAGCGGCTGCTTTTGGTTACAGTAGCCTTCAGGTTATCCGGCACAATGGCGGCGGGAACGCCGCCCATGAAGTGCAGGGTATTCTCACAGGCGGCTATAAAGTCTTCCTTTTGCTGGCTCATAACGGCTTCTACATAGGTTAGCTAGCTGGCGCCCAATATGGCTACAAAGACCTCTACGGGCGTGATCTCCCCGGTGTCCTTGTCTGTAATGCTCATCTTTTCACCGGCAAAGTCTACGTAGAGCTTATCACCGGCTTTGTGATCTATGTGCATGGTTGGGTTGACCCTGGCTTTCCATTGGTTATAATAGAAGCAAAACTGGCTATACAGGTAGCCGTCAGGGAACTCTTTGTAATAGGCTTCCCACAGGATCTGCCGGTTCATGCCGGTCTTTTTTAACTCTTTATCGACGTGGGGGAAGCAGCGTATCATGGACTGCATACGCGCGTTTGGCTGGTGTTCCCTGCTCTTTCCGAATAGGTCTTCGAGCTCCTGGTCGTTCAGCGCGTTAACCTCGTCAAAGGTAAAGCCGGTGGCTTTGAACGCTGCTACGTACTTTTTTACGGTGTTTCTTGATGCGTCGGCCTGGGCAGCTATGGTCATTAAAGGCCGCTGCTGGCTGTACATCTTTAGTATCTTTCTGATCTTACTCATGCTGATTGTTAAATTGGCCATTACTTAGGAAGGTGTATTTGCCCTCAAAAGATGGTTGCTTTTACAGCATTTGCTACGTGTTTGGGGTGGTCAATTTCCCCCGGAATCAGGTGGTCAGTTTTACCCGGAATGGGTGGTCAGCTTGCGCCGGAATGGTGTGGTCACGTTCAACAGAATCTCCACATTGCCTTTCCTTTTGGAATCAGGAGGCGCAAAAAATGTTTGCCATTAACGCCCATAAAGGCGAAAGCCTGCAACAGTTTGTGTTACGGTGTGTCGCGGCCGATTGCAGGGCGTTTGTACAACCTTGCGCTGACCGTTTTATAACGGATCGGGATGCTCAACAGGTTTGGGTTTCGCATATGGAGACGGAAGAACGGATTTTGTTAATTCAATTTTTGGAGGAAAAATTATGAGTTTTATAGTGATTGAAACACATGGCGGAGCTGAATACGCCATTATAGCTACAGATACAGACGGCAACAATTTAGTGTTCGAGGACAGGGAAGAGGCTGAAAAGGAAGCCAGCGACTGCCAGGACGGTTTGGTAGTCGAATTATAACAACTTACCTAAATTGATACTAAGCCCTGAAAGGGGCTTTTTTGCGCGAGAACTCCTGATAACTTCCCTAAACTCACTCATAGTTACAGTAAGCAATTTTCTTACCTTTTATGTTTTTCCGGAAATTACAAACGCTCATTTAGTGGCTATAAATTAAGATAAAGAAGTTTCTTGAGTGCGTCTCGACCAAAACTCCGTCGATGTCCAACGCTTTTCGAGACTGTAATATGCGGTTCGTTGCCTGAGATATTCCCGGAATCTGCTCCTCCTCGCCAGTTCATAAAAGTGCTGAGCGACTTTTGATCCTGAAAGGGATTCGATAACGCTTTGCGCAGCTTCAATGCCCGACTGCAATGCTTGAACAATACCATGCGATGAAAGCGGATCATATGTTTGAGCCGAGTCACCGCACGCAAGCCAATTTTCGCCAAATGAAGATTCTAAAAAGGTAGTATTAGCGGATGTAATGGTTAGGTTAGAACACGCTGCAATGGAACCTATGATTTTACATATTGATGGGGATGTCTGTAAAAGATCGGATAAATGAGCGATGATTTTATTTGGTTCTCTTTCACGGAACAGATCGCCATCCGTAAAGAATGACAAGGCGCGAAATCCTTCTTCTTGTTTGGCGGTATACATCCATCCTGTTTCCATTGCGTCCAGACGTACGACAAGGTCACAGTCGGATGATGGTATTCTTGCAGTAAAGCATACCAATTTATCAATCACTTGTTTTGGACCCATTGAGAATTGACTTAAACCCTTTCGGCCAGTGGCGATGATCAAAAATGATGCAGAGAGCATAAAATCACAGCCAGTAAATGTCAGACACCATTTTTCCTGTTTTTTGATTTCAAAAGGACCGTAAAAAACGCAGCCTCCTTTAGCGAGAAATTGCTTCAGTAACATATCTTCAAAGGGCTTCCGCCGGAATAGCCAGCCTCCTCCACCAAGCATTTGAATGGCCGGTTTGAATAACGGAACGGGTATTCCCCATGATGATTCAAAACCAGCTAAGGTATCGAGGCCAAGTTTTTCGAACTCCATCGCAAGTTGCATTTTAGAAATGCTGTCAATTGCACTCGCATGCAATGTTTCCCCGGCATTTCCCACTACAACTTTTTGCTCAAGCACAAGCACAACTTTTACATTAGCTAAGGCTAAGGTATAAGCTGCGCTTAAACCCGCAGGACCACCACCGATGACACAAGTTTCAAAGGTACTGTCCTGCATCTTAATGGACTGCCCCCATACCTACTTGTTGAACCAATAACTGTTTGCCGTTCCAAAAGGGCTGCTTTTTTGTTTCAGATTTTAGTGGCGCTTTCTCACCCGGGATCGGGCAACCCGCTTCGATCCAGCGGATAACAACTTGCCTGCCGATCAGATTACCAAGAGAGGAGAAACGACGGTCGAGCGCTGCACCCATTGGCCGGTCACCTTTAGCTAATTCGAGGATGAATGAACTGTTGCCAGGATCGAATGGTACAATCCAATCATTATCTGAATCTTTTAAGGCCTGCATTAATGCGATCAGATCGCTTCCTTCGAAAAGCTGCATAATAGACACCTTGGTACCGACGGAAGTTTGAAGCCTGTGTCTCCGGTGGCCATCGGTGCTCCTAGCGAGTTGCTGAAGTTCATAGAGCAAAATATGCATCGCTTCTGCCTTGCCAATATATCTTTTTGGTGTCGATGTGTCGCCCTCTTTTCCAAGCCATTCGATCCAAGTGCTCCAAAGTTTGAGGTCTTGCTCGTCAAATACTTTATACATCGGACCGTTAAAGGTAGTCAGGTGATTGAGAAGTTTACTTTCATCCGGCTTGCCGGGGACGATCCAGGGCGATTTGGTCATTTGTTCTACGAACATATCGGGTTCCCCAAAGAGGTCATTGATCCGGTTGCCGCCTAACTTTTTTTCGCGATGATTCAAACTACCGTAATGTGCTTTTCTCTGAATCAATTCAACAATATCGTCTTGTGGTGAACCCGGATGAGCGCGGCTCATTGACAGGTCGCTCATCTGGCTGTCCATAACATCTTTATTACTTAGATATCCATAGCCGGCGGTTGCAAAACCGACGAATCCTCGCCATATCCTTTTCCATTCGGACTGGACAGCATCATTCCCTCCATTTTTTAAAGCCTCATCCAGATATAGCTCGACCGCCTCCCTGGCTTTAGCACCGTGTCCCTCAGATGCATTATCTATCCCTACATGCATTTGCCAGAAATGAGAATCGATGCCAATATAATCGAATCCTTCGATCCTTGGCACCAAGCTTAGTACTTCCCATTCTAAAAACAAGGTCATGCCCAATAGCTCCGGTAAAAAAGATTCGGTATGCAGTGATATAGCCAATTGAAATACAGCTCCGATATAATTGCTTTCGTCTATCTCCGGGTCGTCCGCGTAAGCCCGTGAGCTTACAGGCGGCAACTTCTTGCCAAGGCTTTCCAGTAAAGTTGTATAAAGGTTCCCGTGATGCAGTGCCGGATCACCATTCCCTATTTCATCGCTCCAAACTTCAAACAATAAAGAACGGACCTGATCAGATGGGCCGGCATTCGCAATATACCGCAGCCACGTACCATCCATTTGATTGAACGGAGCGGAATCGATCCGTGACTGTATCCACTCTGCTCTGGTTTTATCAGTCCGCCAGCCTTTAGCATTTACTGCCTGGTTTCTTAATATTTCGTAGATCTCTTCTAACTTGGCTGCCAGGTTCCCTTTTGAATATTCCACGAATGATTCCGGATGGGCTGAATCGTAATTATCAAGGTCGTCAATCAAATATTGAGCATCATTTAGAATGTCGATAGCGAGCAGTTTGGCGTAAGGCTCGAAATCTGGATAATCCTGGATATTGGTCAAATAAAAGAAATAATCCCGGTAAGATTTGCCATCATAGGCGGGGCGTTCGCTTTCTGTCTTTGGCATTTTAAAACTTTGCCCTTTCAGTTCCGGGAGGTATTGACTGACCACAAAGCCGGCTTTTCGCCAGTCATTAACCATATCCATATCTCCGGACCAGTTTGTTGATACGAACGTATAAAGATACTCTACGAACATTTGGACCATTTCGACGACCCTCAGTTGCTTAAAAGCCGCATCATCTACGGTGAAATCCTGCAAATTGTCTGCCTCTATGGCGGATACGGAGCTATTTAAGATCATGTCGTTGAATTCCTGTGGGGACGAATAGGGCAACGCACCTTCGGTCAGGATCTGCTTGAGCTGACCTTTAAGATTTTCAAATAATTTTATCGTGTAAATATCCAGGCATTTGGCAGCATAATCAGGCGTTGTAACCCTGATCGTATGCCATTCGCTTCTGAGCCCTTCTATACTGCTCAACTGCGATAATTCAGCTGGGCGTCCTTTTAAAAGATCCTTAGCAAACTCGTTTGGAGAAGGTACGATGCAGTGAAAGTAAAGTCCCGCGTATTTGTCTAAAGCATCCTGAGCAAGGAATTGTATCCGCCACGGTGATGGTAGGTCATCTGGCGCGGAGCCCGTATAAGATGCATAAGAAATAGCACTTATCCGTTTGATCAGCAGTGGCATCGGGTCGCACATAGAAAGACGTCCATAATTCGGATCAGCAACTGCGATGTTTTCAGTGGTGAGCAGATCGATATAGGCCGCTATCTTATCTTTTCCCGGATCAGGTAATATCCGTGAAACCAGGTACGCATAATTTGGTCGCGATTTTGGGCCAACGCCGCGGTCCCACCGAACGCGGTTGAAAAGAATCTCCTCAAGACCATTTTGTTCGGCGTCATCCTTGAATGATGCTGCCAGTTTTTTAAAATCCGCCGTCGTAATGACATCATCAGGCCTTTGCGCTGGCCACCAGTGCTGCTGGCATTCAAAAAAATCTGCCTGCCAAGGTACCGCCATATATTTGGTTATATCGCCTGCTGTCAGTTTAGAAGAATCCAAAAGGAATGCTTCGCTGTACAACGATGCTTCCCGGGAAATGCAGGTCATTTCGATGCCGGGATAAAACGCGCCGCCGGCGCAGCAACTCAAAGGCGTTTTTATTAGGGTTGCCAGATGCTCCAGCAATTCGCTCGAGGTGGCCTGCGTGCTTTCTTTGATAAAATTACCGTTAGACCAATTTTTCAGACGTTCATACTGTAAATACGTTACGGAAAGCCAAGTAGTTGGGTCGCCAGCGATTGGATCGCCCTCGTCGCCAGCAAGCGGTGGCATAAAAACGGTGGTCGCCTGAGATAAGGCTCGTTGCGTATCATAGGTACTCACTTTTGCAGGGCCGCCTGCGTAGGCCGGCGCGCGGATAATATCGAATATCCGCTTTCGCATGAGCGATGCAGAAGCATTGTCCGGATCCGGATCATCAAGTCCACGGTAGCCCGAACTTCTGAAGTCACCTGGTTTGTTATTACCGTGACCGCGAAGGCCACGTTCGCTTACCCAGCGGTAATCCTCTACGCGATCGAGAATCGGAGCAATGTCTTGCTGGAAAGAAACATTGTCAGGCTTCCGGATAGCAGGTGAATACAGTTTTTGGAGGTCAGGGTTATAATAAACAACCTCTTCCATCACATCATAAAGGTTCATGAGGTTGTCCACATCCGGTGCAAAATCTGGAACGGTCACGATTACCCACGCATCACCTTCGACAGGTACCGGATTACCGTCAATAATAACGGAGGCTTTTACGGGGCCGTCGCTCACATCGTCATGCCAGTCGCTGTTATTCGCATAATTTCTGATAAATCTTAGATCCTGGACACTTTTACCGTTTTCGTCAACAGCATCCGAAACACCTCGCCCGCCTAACACGATCAAACGCCCGGCTTCGTCGGTGCGTATCTCCCCTAATTCTACGGGCAGAATGTTTTTAAATTTGCCTGTAAAACCATAGTCGTTTTGTTCGTCCGTACTCAGCCTTTTACCGGTTATTTCTTTGAGCCCGCCATGAATTTCCAGCAGCTTCACCCTTTCCTCGTCTGGCTCATAAAACGCACGACCGTCGACTTCTTTTCTAACCATTTTCCCGATCGCCGGATTTCGTACGTCTGGCAGGTTACTTTCGTCACCCCTGTAAGCGTTCAACGCTTTTTCCGTTCCTCTGAAGGCGAACCATGAAGCTTTTTTATTTGCCAACTCGACTGACCATTTAATTTCAGCATCATCCGCCGTCAACTCCTTGATAGGCAACCCATCTTTGTCGAATGCATAGATCCTGAAACGGGCAGCCTGACGCTTAATGCGTCCGTTTTCATCGCGAAAAGAGAATGTTTCGGGACGATTCCGATCTTCCGGTACTTCCGGACCAAGAAACCAACCATCTTTACTGAGGCTATCACCAACCCGGGCGATGCCAATTGGTGGGAAAATTTTACAGAATGCGATTTCACTCATGGCGTTATGGTTTAGGATTTTGCGGTGTTATCAGGTAGTTGTTTATAGTAAGTTGTCACTTCGATTTGATGTCCATCAGGATCATAAATGAAAATTGAATAAGCGATACCTGTGTCCTCAGGTGCGTCAAAAGGAATATGTTTTGCCTTTAATAATTGCTGAATCTTTTTGAACCCCGATTTTGTAGTTAAAAATGCAAAGTGTGTGATCGCTATGGTATTATCCAGACTATCGATCTTTTTCGCGGTGGGACGCTGAAATAAACCGATCTTCATTGCACTGTTACCGATCATCCAGGTAGTGTTCCATTTATGCAGTACGCGAAACCCAAAAACATTATTGTACCAATCTGCCGTCTGCTTAAGGTCTCGAATATTAGTGGCGACATGATCGAACCGGAGGATATAGGAAGCGATCTGGTCAGGTTTCTGGAACTTTTGTGCATCACAAACCTTTGTATCAACCACAATTAAGGATGTCAGGCCTGCTAAAAAAAGAATAAGTGTTTTTTTCATCGAATATCGTTTTAAGGTTAGGAACTATTGTTGAGTTGGTTTTTACTTACGGCTCGCCGCCTTTTGGACCCCAAAAGACCACCCAAAGGATCAGATCATCACTAAATCGCTCAAACCGGTGTTCTTCACCCGCTTGCACGAATAGAACGTCCCCTTCGCTGAAACTGAAAGTTTCATTTTGGGTTACAAGTTCACCTGATCCCTTAAATACGATATACAGTTCGTCTTGCTCATGCGGGGTCTGATAGTCGTGTTCTCTTGGAGTGAATAAAGTGAGCGACATATAGCCATGCTGCAAAGGGCTGGTATCCCAGACTCCTTTTGGCCATTTTTCAGTGGAAGGGAGCGGTAATTTCAGTAGCTGTTCTTTTAATGAGACATGGGAAGCCATATTCGATCAGGAACTTTGTGGATGAATGTGAATAAAGGTTGTTTACGATATAAATATATATGAAATTTATTTATTAGTAACCAAATTTATCGATATTTATTTTACAACATGCTTGTTATCAGTAGTAATTTGAACTATTTTGTCGATTATTAAAGCTTGGATATTATTTGTTATGCATATTTGCCTATTCAAATTTAGCTATGCCTTTTAGTAACAACGCCGGGATCTTCTTAAATATGACTTATCAAGAGCATCCACGTGATCATGCGATAAATGTATTTTGCAATATGTTAAGCAATGTGTCTTCAAATTAACTGAAATGCTAAAATCGAATGATTACATGATATTAGAACACATACACGATAGTCGGTGATCTGATGGTAAGTGGTAAAAATTCGCCAATTAATATATTTAGTATTTTTTGCGAATTGACCCGTAAAAACTCTTAGGACGCAATAAATATGTCAACGCCGATAACTTGAATTGTACTGCCGCAGCAGGTAAGAGATTAGAAACGATTAAATAACTTTTCGTTCCTTTTGCCTTCCTAACTATTTGATTGTCAATATAGCTTACTTTCCCTTCCGAATGGTTAAAATATTTTTTTTAATGCTTTGAAAATCAAAACATTATGCGTAACTTAGAAAAAGTTCCCCATAAGTTCCTGCAATTAATAATTAAATCTGATACACAAATGACTTCAGTTACTGTATCGGCAAATAATTACCGGCGCTTAATTCTCGGGCGCATTGGTTTAAATACCACCTTAACTGGGGCATCGGGATCTTCAACAATACTTAATTTTAATTCGCGCCCGGCCCATGTGGTGCCATTTAATGCTGCTACCGCTTCTTCCGCTCCTTCACGCTTTTCGAGTTCAAGGAATGCATAACCTTTGCAAATCTTTGTTTTTTTATCCCGAACGATCTTGATTGTAGAAACATCGGCATACCGGGCAACCAGTTGTACAATTTCCAGCTCCGTTATTTCGAGCGGAAAGCCGCCTATAAATAATTTGATCATTAATTTAATTTACGGTAATTATATAGATTTTATTACATCTGTAAAAAAAATTCTTCTTTTCTTATCCGCAGGGCTCTTTAAAAGTGCCTTGCGGATGCTTGTATGAAACATTATTTTACCTTGGATTTATTTGCATATTTGTCTGAGACAGACCCTGAAGGTATAGAAGCAAACTTAACGCATCCACGTACTTTTCAAAACCTTGTACTTTTCAGATTCTTCTAAAGTTAAGGCTGATAAGATATTTAACGATTTACCATCGCGGCCGCTAAAACCATAATTACTTTTTTGCGCCGTATCAAAAAACTGGATGGAATAATTATCCCTTAGCTCCGCATTATCCTTTATGATCTCTGCGAATTTTGTTTTGAAATTTTCTTTTTGAACAGCTGTTGCTGTTGTTTTGGCTACCATATTATTTCTTTTTCACCTTTACAGCAGTTAACCCTTTTAAGCCCTGTTCTGTTTCAAAAGTAACTATATTGTTTTCCTTTAACGGTTCTGTCAAGGCGTTTATATGCACAAAAATACTTTCTTCTGTTTGCAGGTCTTTGATAAACCCATAACCTTTTTCCTCGTTAAAAAAACTCACAACGCCATTTCTAACGGTGTCAAGCGGAATGTCCTCGCGCCTGGCAACGCCAATTTGAATATCTGCTACATTAACCTTTAACTTTCTTGATGGATCGGGCGGGGTAGAGGTAATGTTCCCATGCTCATCAATATAGGCCATCATATCTTCCAGGCTTTTGCCTTTACTTGAATTTGCCTTCCGGTCTTCGGCTTTTTCCTTTTTTTCTTTGGACTTTTTTAGGCGGGCCTTTTCCTTTTCTTTTTTGCCAAATGTTTCTGTTGATCTCGCCAATGTAATTACGCTCTTTTTACGTTAACTGCACCTGGGCCTTTTTTGCCTTCTTCTACATCATAACTAACCTCATCGCCTTCGCGGATCTGGTCTATTAAGCCTGTTGCGTGTACAAATACTTCTTTACCACCTGTTGATGGTGTAATAAAACCGAATCCTTTAGACTCGTTAAAAAATTTTACTGTTCCTGTTGCCATTATTTATTGAATAAGTTGGCAAGATACGCTTAATTATCGGGATAAGAGAATGTTAAGTGGTTTATTAAGTATCTGCCTGCAAAATATTCAGCCAATAGCACACACATGCCCCGTATTATATTAGAATATATTAGCATCAGATTTTTGTAATGAGGTAAGTGCCTGTTTTAAATTTTGCGATTGTTTTTATCATTAGATGGGTGCTTTTGTCTATCCAGATATATCCGGAGGTATCGCCATGGGTGTATTTTAAAACAATACAGTTTATATTATGATCGGGTGCTGTATTCCAGGTATCATCAAAAGAGTATTCAAGCAAATACGGATCGGAAGGAGCAGGAGTGTCTTTATTAAAGTTATCAAGTATATAAGTAGTTTCTTTTTTTAAGGTAAGATAACCGAAAATGTATTCAATCATGTTATCCTCAAAATAACCTCTTTTCATAAGGTAGGTACGCTCAGTTGCCACGCCTTTTTGCGTTGTTTTCACAACAGCTTTTTCGTCAGCAAAATTCATATCAAAACTTACATTTCCCTGGTAATGAATTTCGTGCATCCATATAGGTTTGAAATGCAGATCTGTAATAGATGTATCAGTAGAAAAACTTCCCGGCGGTACTTGCCTTGATCTGGCAAAAACAATTTGTTTTTTTGCAGAATCGATGGTGGTAAAGTCCTCCATTACAAAATCATAGATCAGTTTACCGGAAGTATCTCTTATTTGGTTCCGATAAAAATCATGGTTAGGTTTCAACCACTCATAGTTTATAAGCTTATCTCCAGGCTTAACAGGCACCTGTGCCAGTACTGAAAAACTGATGACTGAGAGCAACAGTATTGAAACGATCTTTCTCATTAGCTTTTGTTTACAAAATACCCGGCTCGTCCTCAATATTAGTTTTAACGGGTACCGTATCACACGCATAGCCAAACAGACAGCGGTCTTTTATCATGGCGGCTACTTCAACCGGTACGTATTCTTCCCAACCTTCCTCGCCATGCTTTATCATGTGCAGCACTTTGTCGGTTTCAATGTGCAGGTTTTTCTCGTTATAGTGCCTGATATCCTCTATTTTATTATTGGCGATGAGGTAGCGGTAAAGGTCAACCAAATGTGGCGGCGGATAGAAGCGCAGGCAATTGTAAATAACACCATCACGAAGCGTAGGGTAAATAAACAACTTTACTTTACGGCTAAAAAGCGTAGCAAATGATTCTAAAATACCACCCGGAAGTTCTCTATAATGTTCCTCGCTAAAAATATATTCCAGGTTAGGATAACCCAAAACCACACCCATTTGTAGTTTGGTTATTTTTGAAAGATAGGCAACGAGCTTATAATACTCATGAAAATTAGAGATCATTACCGTTTGCCCAAGTGAGCAAAGAATATCAACGCGTTCTAAAAAATCCTTTTCATCAATATCGGCAGTAAGGTCGGCGTCCCTTTCTTTTAACGATTGCAGGGTAAGCTCGCTTACCACCACAACATTGTCTTTATCAACATCCGGCTCTTCCAAAAACTGCTTAACACCCTGGTTAAGCATATCCATGTGTACGTTAATAATAGGGCGGAAACGGCCACGTATAACCACTACATTCTTTTTATATAATACTTCCGATGGTTGTAGGTTATGTCCATCCGGCCCAAACACGGCAGCGTCCGAGAAACCGTATTTTACCAGATGCAAACTCATCAAACGGTTATCAACCTTAACAAAGTTTGGCCCTTCAAAGCGTATCATATCTATTTGGATACGATCTCTGGAAAGGTCATCCATCAGCGATTGCAAAAATACCGACGAGTTTTCGTGGTAATGAAAACACGCATACATCAGGTTAACACCCAATATACCTACGGCTTGTTGCTGTAAGTTATTATCATTATCTAATAACTTAACGTGAAGCACCACATCATTAAATTGTCCGTTGGGTTCTAACTGAAAACGTATACCCATCCAGCCATGCGCCTCGTTTGTTTTTTGGTAATTTAGTGCCGATACCGTGTCTGAAAAAGCGAAGAACGTTGTAGAATCGCCGCGTTGTAATGCCAAACGCTCTATCAGCAAACCATACTCGTGATCGAGCATTGAGATTAACCTTTTTTCGCTTACATAACGTTTTACCTGTAATGCCCCGTAAATGGCATCAGAAAATATCATATCGTAAGCCGACATGGTTTTGGCTATGGTACCCGATGCGCCACCGGCTTTAAAAAAATTAGCGGCTACATCTTGCCCCGCGCCAATTTCGGCAAATGAACCATAAATAGCAGGATCCAGGTTAATAGCAAGGGCTTTTTGCTTTGTTCCAATATCTTTATTGTGAACGATATTCATAGAGTATTCAGTTGAGAGTACCCAAAAATACGACTTTTACCGTACCAATGGGCAACTAATCTAAAAACACGCCGTATTGATAATAAAATGTTACACGAACGTTAAAATGGTTTTTTGGCGGACGCTTGCATTTTTCATTAAGCTTACTTATGCACCACAATAAACCGCAAACGCTTGTAATTTTAACTCCAGGTTTCCCTGAAAACGAAGCCGATACTACCTGCCTTTCGCACTTACAAACTTTTGTAAAAGCATTAAAAGTGGTAAGGCCGCAATTAACCATAACTATCCTAACCTTTGAATATCCGTTTCTTTCAACAACCTATAATTGGTTTGGCTTCACAGTTATACCATTCGGCAAAGAAAAGCCAGGTAAAATACATAACCTTTTTACACGTGTACGTATATGGCGCACGCTTAGTAAACTAAACAAAACACACCAAATTGTTGGCTTATATAGTTTTTGGTTTGGCAAGTGTGCATATATAGGCCAATTGTTTGCCAAATACAATAAGCTTAAACATTATTGCTGGGTATTGGGGCAAGATGTCAAACAGGGTAATAAGTATTTTAAGATACTTAAACCTGGTAGCGAATCGCTCATCATCGTATCAGATTTTATAGCTGGTAACCTGTTAAAAAACTATGGCATTGCAGCGCGTCATATCATTCCTATGGGTATTGAACCTGCGCTGTTTAGTAATACAGGCACACCGCGCGATATTGATATTTTGGGCGTTGGCTCATTGGTGCCATTAAAACAATATAGCGTTTTCTTAGAAACCATAGCCGCTGTAAAACAAACCTTGCCAAATATTACTGCTGTTATTTGCGGCGAAGGCCCGGAAATGGAACAGTTAAAAGAAACGGCAAAGTCACTTAATATAAATGATAACATAACCTTTATAGGTTCAATACCGCATATTGAAGCTTTGGCTTTGATGAAACGTGCCAAAATACTGTTGCATCCCTCAAATTACGAAGGTTTTTCAACCGTATGTATGGAGGCGTTGTATGCCGGGGCAAAGGTTATCAGCATTGTAAAACCAATGGCTTTTGATATAAAAAACTGGTACATAGCCGGTAATGTAGAAGAAATGCAGAACTACATATTAGACATACTGCAGGATACCAATGTACAATTTGAAAGCGTACTGCCATATACCGTAGAAAAAAGCGCAACAGCTATTATTGAATTATTTGAAAAACAAATGGGTGCGGTCACAGCTCACACAAATCCGCAGGTTGCATCGGGAAACCATACCATTAGAAAAATAGAGTATGTCAGTTAATATACCTTTTTCGCCACCGCGTATCGATCAAAAAATTATTGATGCGGTAACCGATACATTAAGATCGGGATGGATAACGACCGGGCCTAAAACCAGGCTGTTTGAAAAACGGATTGCCGAATATACCGGTGCAAATAATGTGCTTTGCTTAAACTCGGCAACAGCAGGTCTAGAGATCATGCTGCGTTGGTTTGGCGTAAAACCCGGCGACGAAGTAATTTTACCGGCTTACACATACGGCGCTACCGCAAATGTAATTATACACTGTGGTGCCAAGCCTGTTTTTGTTGATATTGGCGATGATTTTAATATAGATGTAAATGCCATTAAAGCCGCAATTACAGCAAATACTAAAGTAATCATCCCGGTTGATTTTGGCGGTTGGCCATGCGACTATGCCCAAATCAATTCGATAGTGCGTGAACAAAGTACAGTTAAGCTATTCACTCCTTCAAACACAATACAGCAACAAGTAGGCAGGATCCTGGTACTGGCAGATGCCGCTCATTCATTCGGCGCTATCTATAATGGCAAAAAAACAGGCACACTTACCGATGCAACGGTTTTTTCATTCCACGCTGTTAAAAATATCACCACTGCCGAAGGGGGCGCTGTTTGTTTGAATTTACCAACGCCATTTGACAATAAAGAAATTTACAACGAACTGGTTATCAAAACAAACCACGGCCAAAACAAAGCGGCATTAGCAAAACTAAAACCCGGTGCCTGGAAATATGATATTGTTGATGCCGGGTATAAGTTTAACATGACCGATATTAATGCAGCTATAGGACTTGTAGAGCTGGAACGTTACGAACACGATACGCTGGTAAAAAGAAAAGACATTATAACACATTACGATAGTTTATTAAAAGCGTACGATTGGGCAATTCGCCCGGTGATGAAAAATAACGAAAGGGAGTCTAACTATCATTTATACCCGCTGCGCATTGTTGATATAAACGAAGAAGAACGCGATTCAATAATTGAGCAATTGAGTTCATTAGGCATTGCCGTAAACGTTCATTTTATCCCTTTGCCAATGATGAGCTACTATAAAGCATTGAATTACGATATTGCCGATTTCCCGGCTTCATATAATAACTACAAAGCCGAAATTTCACTGCCCGTATTTTACGATATGCAACTTGAACAAGTTGAACAGGTGGTTGAGGCGCTTAGTTTGGCTATAGCACAAGTGAAAAGTAATGCTTTACACTTGGTTGCCAACTAACTACAATGTCTTTACAATACCTTCTATCCGCTTTGCAATAGCCTCAAAAGAAAGATTATCTTTAAAATAGGCTAAGCACAAATCGCGCTTTTGCTGTTTATCTATTTCTTTGGTCTGTTGTAGCGCTTTTAGCAGAGCGGTATAGTCACCGGCTTTGTATAACAATCCGCAATTGCCGTTATCGGTTATAGCTCTAAACGAATCAATATCCGTAACAACCGGCACACACCCGCACGACATCGCCTCGCAAACTGCCGTACCGCTACCTTCATAATGCGACCCTGAAATCAAATAATCAGCGCTGTTGTACCAATAAAGCAGGTCGTCTTTTTCAACTTCTCCAATAAGTATTATGGCATCTTTAAATAGGGTGTTACTTAATAAGCTTTTTACTTCAGCCAATAATTCTTCAGTTTGGTAAATCATGTACAATTTAGCATCTGCCTGTTTTGCAGCAAATTTCAAGAAACCTTTTACTACGGTTATTGGGTCTTTATTGGCTTCCAACCGGCCAACCCATAAAAAGGTTAGGGGCGATGCAATTCCCGTCTTTTCGCGGGCCAATTCTTTATTTATTTGATGAAAAGTAGAGGATACCTCCATTACCTCATGTGTTTTTTTGGGCGATGATAGGTTGCCTTTTTTTACCCACTCCATTCCCATACCGGCCGAAGCAAACAGATAAGCATCTATATACCTGTCGGCCCATAATTGCCAGTATTTTTTTAGCCCGGTAAAAGGCTTTTCTGCATGGTTTTGTATAATGATCTTCACATCTTTTCCCAACATCAAGCGTAATTGAATTACCTGTAATGGAAAATGAAAACTCTGTATAATAACAACATCCGGCTGTTGAGATTGGATATAACGATGAAGTTTGAATGGAAAGTATTTGGCAAGTTTTGAAAATTTGGCGAAGTAATAATTTACACCATTTTGTAAATGATCGCCTTCATGATCTATTTGCTCAACACTTGTAACCGAATTATTGACAGCTAATTTATCCAATATACCGGTGTACAGGTCAATTCGCTTTAACCACGCACCCGGATCATTAAAATCGGGGAATGAAACATAGCTGGCTAATACAAAATTCATTAACAAAAGTATTAATTAATACTTATCGGGAAATGCACGTCGGAGTAATATTGCCTTATATTGCTCATCAAATTTGGCACGTCAGCCTCTACATATTTACAGACGCCGTTAATGTATATCTTACTGAATTGTGCATAACCTGCACTGGTTAACCGGTCATATAATGACGCGTCAAATAACCGTATTTTTCCCTGGTGGATAACCAATAATATATCCTTCGCCTCAATATTAAAAAAAGCACCAAGGCCATTTTTACCATCCCGTTTTTTAGCGATTACAATATCTGCATTTTCATTTGCAGCTATCGCTTTATTGCTTGTATTCCAGGTGTTTGCAGGGTTTATATTGAGCGAGTTATATAACTCTCTTTCGGTAAGCATCTCTGTTTTATGCGCCAGCGAAATATGATCCCATATGTCCCAATTACTGGTAAGGGTTGAATCGGTACCAAAAAGAATGGGCGCATGTTCCTTTAACTTTTTTACTGGTGCAGTTTTATCTAACAAAAAATAGTTCGACTCGGGGCACCATACTATCGCCTTAAACTTTTTGGCCTGCTTTTCATTCATTGCCACCGCATGTATACCTACCAGTGTTTTTTGCAGCAGATTCCATTTAATAAGCTGATCGATCTCTTGATTTGCGGCTTTATCGCTGCCTTCGCCAACATGAATTACAACAGGTAGTTTTCTTTTCAGCGGATTATTCAGCTTCATTTTCCACTTTTTTTCAAACTGTACCGAATGCAGGCAATAATATTGTTCGTGTACCGTGATCAAAGCATCAGTTGTCTGCAACTTTTCACCATGATTTACAACTGTAGTAACACCGCATACCAGGTTCTTAATAATACCCCATTGTTCGCGCAGCGATAGGGGAATTTTTAATACCTTATCAATCTCGTCTTTATGAGTTTCGTGTATATGCTTGCCCCATTCGGTATAACTGGAATAAATTCTATTTCCTAATTGCGGAAATAAATTAAAATCCAGGTGATCGTGCGAGTTGATCAACCCCGGGAAAATTAAAGCATTATCAAAATTCAGCTGAAAATCATCGGCTAGTCCCGCGGTAGAAACTGCCGTTATTTTAGAACCATCTACCTGTACATTAACCGGTTTATCCCCATCAATCAATGTTACATTATTTAGTACCATTATCTCCCCGCCTTAAATGTATGCCATATATTATCCTCGACCCATTAAACTTCTCAAACACAGGCAAAGCGTTTTTTGCAGCGTAATAATGTTTTACCGATTCGTCTATCACACGCTCTTCTTTTTGAACGATATGGAAATTATGTTTTTTTAGAATATCCTCAATTTCATATACATAATGAACAAAGTTTTGTACCGCTATTTTAGTACGGTTATGTTCAAATGTCCTTTTGCCGCCAAATGCTAATGCATTCGGGTGAAAATCTGTAATAATAATATCTCCATTACCAGTCAATATGCGTGACCATGCCTGCAACGCTTCATCTATATTTTCAATATGGGCAACAGTAAGTGTAGATATAATAACATCATACCTGGCTGAAGCTACCGATGAGAAAAGATTATCAGTTATTTGGTGAGTATGTGCTTCAGGAAACTTTTCATTTAACCTTTTTAACATCCCGGCCGAAACATCAAAGCCGGTTAGGCTAAGCGGCTCATGTTTTAGTATTTTTCCCCAATGCCTGCCGGTGCCGCAACCTATATCGGCAACTCTTTTGTTTTTCAGGTTTACATCGTTCAGCAATTCGCTAAATAATTGTTCATCCATGTCCAGCATAAGGTTGCCTGGCTGGGCATCGTAGTTTTCCGACCATATATCATAAGCCTCTACCGATCCTTTTTCTTTCACAGGCGAAAAGAAGGGGCTTTGCTTAATAATGTTTTTCAAGGTTCCAAGCATAATACTGCGGCATAGTTAACAATCGCCACCTACAATAAATACGCTGTATACGCAGTAAGGGTTGCCCGCTTATTATTTAGGCGTACAGGCAACCCACGCAATTAGCCCAGCGTATTTGTAAGTGATTGTATTTACTAGTTTAGGTTAAATGATTGCAAGCAATGGGTTTCGGCCCATTGCTTTTAAACTCCCGAGAAAAAATGAATAAAGTATTGTTATTCAATCCCCTAAGTGCCGTTGCTAAACATCGCATTCCTAATTCTATTTTAAATATAGCGGCTTCGGTTGAAGGGAAATATGAATGGGTTATTGTTGATGGTAATTGTGATAAAGATCCGTTACAGAAGATAGAGGATTATATTATAAACCACAGCGTTAAATACATAGGCGTTACCGTAATGCCGGGCCCGCAGTTAAAACAAGCTACACCGGTATCAAAAGCCATCAGGCAAAAATTTCCGGATGTTAAGATCATATGGGGTGGATATTTTCCATCAACCCAGGCCGACACCGTGCTTTGTTCGGGTTATGTAGATTTTGTTATTAACGGCCCCGGCGATCATGCGTTCCCGTTGTTAATTGATGCACTGGAAAACGGCACCCCATTCGAGTTTATAAAAAACATTATTTATAAAACTGACCGTGGCATTGTAAAGAACGCTAAAGAAGACCTGATTGACCAGGAAACGCTGCCGCCATTACCATACGATAAACTGGCTGATTTTTACCCGATAGAAAAATACCTGGGGAAAACTTATTTAGGCGAAAAAACATTGGCTTACCATTCAAGTATTGGTTGCCCGTTCACTTGTTCGTTTTGTGCGGTAGTTCCTATATACGAAGCACGATGGAAGGCAAAATCGGCCAAAACTGTTTATAAAGATGTTAAATACATTAAAGATAAATGGGGGGCCGATGCTATTGAATTTCACGACAACAACTTTTTTGTATCGGAAAAACGTACCGTTGAGTTTGCCAAATTAATAGCACCCGAAAAAATGTCGTGGTGGGGTATGGCACGCATTGATACCATGGATAAATTTAGTGATGCCTCATTAACTGCTATACGCGAAGGCGGATGCAAAATAATTTTCTTCGGTGCCGAAAGCGGTAACAATGATATATTGGAACAACTGGATAAAGGCGGTACGCAAACCGGCGACCAGATCATCCGGTTTGCCGAACGTTTAAAGAAATTTGATATTATTCCCGAATACTCATTTGTATTGGGCACACCGGCTCCAACTCCCGAAAAGGTAGAGGCCCAGATAGATTTCGAGATAGATTTTATTAAAAAAGTGAAAGCGGTAAATCCGCGCACAGAGATCGTACTATATACCTATAGCCCGGTGCCAACAGAAGGGTCCGAATTGTTTAAGCAGGTATTGGCATCGGGTTTTAAATACCCTCAAACACTGGAAGACTGGGTAAGCCCGGCATGGGAAAACTTTGATATGCGTAAAAATCCGCTTACCCCATGGCTAACGCCCGAGATGATCGATAAGATAAGAAACTTTGAAACTGTTTTAAACGGTGTTTATCCTACCGTTACCGATATACGCCTAAGCCGCTTAAAACGCGAGGTGATAAAACTGGTGTCTACTATGCGGTATAAGGTTAATTTATACAAGTATCCTTACGAGATAAAGCTGCTGCAAAGGGCATGGCGTTACAGGCAGCCCGAAATACAAGGGTTTTAATTAATTGGTTATGATAGTGGCCGGATATGATAACAGGATAGCTAATTCTCAGCAGCAAAAACCTGCTTTTGAAAAAGTGTACCTAAATGTGCGGCAACACGAACAACGGATGATAAGCGATGACGAGCTTACTCATCTGCCCGACATTGATCCATCACATATTCACAGCAAAGAGTGGCACGTTAGAAAACGCTCTATGCAAAAACTGGTAGCTTATCTGCAAAAGAAAAAAAAGCTATTAAATATTTTAGAAATAGGTTGCGGCAATGGCTGGCTGGCTTCAAAACTGGCAGACATACCGGGCAGTAAAGTAATAGGATTAGACATTAACCGCGAAGAAATTAAACAAGCCAAAAGGGTATTTAAAAAAAACAACCTTGAATTTACAAGCAATTGCTTTAAGCCCGATATGTTTATAGGCGAGAAGTTTGATATTATTCTGTTTGCTGCCTCTATACCATACTTCGGCAACTTAAAAAGCATTATTAGCGATGCCCTTAGCTGTTTAAGCGAAACCGGCGAGATACATATAGTGGACACGCATTTTTATAAACAGGAAGATATTGACAACGCGGTCAACCGTATGGAAAAATATTACGAAGAAATGGGCTATCCCGAAATGTCGGGACATTACTATCATCATTCGTTAAAAGATATGGAGTTGTTCAATTATAAGCTATTGACCGATCCGCAAAGTCTTTTCAATCGCATTAGCAAAAAAGAACCCTTTTACTGGGTAGTTATTAATCATTAACAAACCATGTCCACACTGTCATTAAGTAATACTTATAAGCGTTATAAAACATTGTACAGCAATGTTATATCTGCTTTGCCGGTGGTTATATTAATGCCGCACAGCGCCTGCAATTGCCGCTGTGTAATGTGCGATATATGGAAGGATAATAAGAACCTAAAACAGTTAACCGAGGCGGATATAGAAGGCCTAATGGCTTCTTTAAAAGAATTTGGTACACGCGAAGTTGTTATGTCAGGCGGTGAAGCATTGTTGAATACCAATTTTTTCAGGCTATGCGAAATTCTAAATAACCAGGGAATAAAAGTAAGCCTGTTAACTACCGGGTTATCTATAAAAAACAATGCCGACAACCTGTTAAAATGGGTTGATAATATCATTGTATCATTAGATGGCGACGAGCTATTGCATGATGCTATAAGAAACATCCCCAACGCTTTTAAGAAATTAAGGGAAGGAGTGGAGTACATCAAATCCATAAAACCCGATTATAGAATTACCGCGCGCACGGTTATTCATCGCTTAAACTTCCGTAACTGGCAGGCAATTATTGATGAAGCAATGGCAATGGGTATTGACCAGATCAGTTTTTTACCGGCCGATGTAAGCAGTCACGCCTTTAACCGCCAAACTGCCTGGAGCGAACCCAAACAACACGAAATATTGATCTCTGAAAAAGAGTTGCCCGAATTACAGGAAATGATCTACTACATCATCACCAATAACGAGGAAGGTTTTCACAATGCTTTTATAGCCGAAACCGAACAAAAAATTCAGAACATTTATCAATACTACGCGGCCTTTTATGGATTGAACCCGTTCCCTTACAAAAAATGTAATGCGCCCTGGGTATCAACAGTTATTGAAGCCGATGGCAGTGTACGCCCTTGTTTCTTTCACGATACTTTGGGTAACATAAGAGATACTTCATTAAGCGATATTCTAAACAGCCGGGAAGCTATAGATTTCAGAAGGACATTAGATATGGGTACCAACAGCACCTGCGTAAAGTGCGTATGCACATTAAATTTATCACCATTGCATTAAACCCGCAGTATTAATACAATAATGAATATAAAAAGAACAATAACACAATGGGAGCCGGGCTATTTACAGCTACTGGTACTTTTTGCGCTGCTGCAATTATTTATTTCACTATTTACTACCGATTTTACCTTAACCTTCGAGGAATCATTATGGCAATACATAGGGCGAAGTTGGTTCAGGAACGGCTTGGTTCCATATTCTGGTGGCGTAGATAATCAGTCACCTCTCATATTTGCTATTTTCGGCTTATCCGACAGGTTATTTGGCGTAAATTATTGGTTTCCCAGGGCCTTAGGCACTATTTGTCAAACAGCAGGTTTATATTATGTATACAAAATAGCAAATCATTTGGCTGGCAAACAGGTAGGTTTATTGGCCCTTTCGCTATATGGTTTATCGCTACTATGGCATGTTACCGGTAATGAATCAGTGTCATATACTGAAACTTACGAAGTGACATTTTTAATTGTAAGCGTGTACTGTTTTGTAAAAGCCCAAAATAAAAAAGACTTTCTAATTACCGGCTGCATGGCCGGCATAGGGCTGGTATTTCGTATAACCGCAGTGTTTACCATTACTGCTTTCTTTTTATTTGCGCTTTATAAGTATAAAGTTAACGCAGTATTCTTTGGTGCCGGGATATTATTAGCCGTTGCTTGCTTCTTATTATTAGAAGCTTTAGCCGGCATCAATATTCACGACCAATACATTTATGCTTTTGCCGATAATTTTAACCACGGCAGCCCCTACGAGCATACACTTCAATGGAAGTTTGGGCAGTTTACCCAGAAGTTTATTTATTCGCCCATGATCTTGTTTTATCCTTTAATTATTGGGTATGGTATCATTAAAAAACGGGTAGACCTATTTGTTTTATGGCTTATTTTTTCATTTATAGGCGTTGGGTTTATAGGCGAATTTACCTGGGCCCATCTCAGAGAAGTATTGCCCAGCCTTTCATTAATGGGTTCGATAACTATAATGCATCTACTTACCTTTTACAAACTATCCTTTAATTTGGCTTTGCTCATCATCGGAATAACATTCTTCCCCAACCTAATATACCCGCTACAAAACCTTAAACACTTTTTGCTAAATAAAAAGAGTAATGTAGCAGAAACATGCACTCAACCCTATATCAAACCTGACCCAGGTATTCTCAAAAAATTAGGCTGGTGGGTAAAGGACAATACATCAATTACCGATAAAGTATTTGTGGCAGGCTTTGGCGTACAAACACAAGTATATTCCGAACGGCAAAGCGTTTATTTTAATGAGATACAAACACCATTAGCCAAAAAACTCTTATTTAACGATTTGGATCATAATAAACCCGCAATGATACTGATACCGCTGTTCCCGCAGTATGAACAATTCATTCAGCCCGATGAGCGGCTATTTATTAGCAACATTGTTTCAAAGTATTATGCTTTAGATAGGTGTATGTACAACTATAATATTTACAAGATCAAAAAGTAAGATAATGAACAATATACTTTTCACACATTCTTATTTTTTACGCTTTGATCCCAAACAATGGGCATTGGGGCAACCTTATGCGCCGTTGGGTACGTTGTATGCAGCATCGTTAATGCGGCAAAACGGGTACAATGTTTCGCTTTTTGATACCATGTTCATTGCAGATCCTGATGAAGTAATAGCCGCCATTGACGATAACAAGCCCGACTTTTTTGTGATATATGATGACGGCTTTAATTACCTCACCAAAATGTGCCTCACCAATATGCGCGAGGCGGCATTTAAAATGTGTAAGCTGGCAAAAGAAAGAGGGTGTACTGTCATAGTTTCCAGTTCAGATTCTACCGACAGGTATGCCGAATATTTAAATGAAGGTGCCGATTTTATCATTATAGGCGAAGGCGAACAAACATTGCTTAAGCTGGTAGATTCAATTAAATCTGGCGTAACAAGCTTTGAATCTATATTTGGTTTAGCATACCTGAATAATAATAAAGCGGTAAAAACCCCGCCGCGCCCGGTTTTAAAAGATTTAGATACCATACCATTACCAGCCTGGGACCTGGTTGATATTAACCATTACCGCGAAATGTGGTTGAACAGCGCAGGTTATTTCTCGCTAAACATGAGTACTACGCGCGGCTGCCCATTTAAGTGTAACTGGTGCGCAAAACCCATTTACGGTAATCGCTATAACTCGCGCAGTCCTGAAAACGTGGTGCAGGAGATTAAGCTGTTAAAACAAAATTACCGCATGGATCATATTTGGTTCTGCGATGACATTTTTGGCTTAAAGCCGGGATGGGTATTGGCGTTTGCCGAATTACTGCAAAAAGAAAATATAAAAATAAAATTCAAGATACAATCGCGTGCCGACCTGTTGGCTGAAGAACCCATAGTAAAGGCATTGGCTATGGCCGGGTGCGAAAACGTTTGGATAGGTGCAGAAAGCGGTTCGCAAATGATACTTGATGCAATGGACAAAGGCATCACGGTTGATCAAATACATACGGCTACACGTTTGATGAAACAAAATGGTATTAAGCCGTCTTTCTTTATCCAATTTGGCTATCCCGGCGAGCATAAAGAAGATATAGAACAAACCATTGATATGATAAATGAGCTATTGCCTTTTGAAATAGGGATATCCGTATCATATCCTTTGCCCGGTACTGTATTTTATGAAAAAGTAAAAGCCGACCTGAAAAAGAAAACCAATTGGACAGATTCTGATGAAATGGCATTAATGTTTACCAATACGTTCCCGCCGTCGTACTATAAGCAATTACATAAGTATGTGCATAAAAACTATCATATGCATCTGGCAAAAAACAGCCTGGCCCGGTTTTTAAAACATCCGTTTAGAACCAATCTTAATGGCATTAAAAAAGCATTGTCTGTTTTATATTATGCTCCGGCTACTTTTATCGAAAAGTTAAAATTAAACCAATTAGAAAGGGTATGATATTGACAGCGCAGCATGGTAACGAGCAGTATGCAGAAGAAGCTTTTAGCAGGCAATCTGTAATTTTTGATGAATTATACAGCGGTAATACCATAGTAAATTATAAACGCGATCGTGTCCGCTCACATGTTCTGCAATATATTGAACCGGTAAGCACCATACTCGAACTAAACAGCGGAACAGGGGAGGACGCCTTGTTTTTTGCGAGCAAGGGTTTCAAAGTTCATGCTACCGATATATCTACCGGCATGCAGCAACAGCTAAAACAAAAAGTTGAAGCCAGTAATTTGGCACGTTGGGTAACCAATGAAATATGCTCTTATACCCAGCTTGAGAATCTCAAACAAAAAGGTCCTTACGATCATATCTTTTCAAACTTTGCAGGCTTAAACTGTACCGGCGAGTTGGATAAGGTTTTATCTTCATTTAATGATCTGCTTAACCCCGGCGGCGTAGTAACATTGGTTATATTACCGAAATTCTGTTTATGGGAAACCTTATTACTATTTAAAGGCAAATTCCGTACGGCATTTAGAAGATTGTTTAGTAAGAATGGCGTTAAGGCGCACGTAGAAGGAACCTACTTTACCTGCTGGTATTATAACCCTTCTTATATTATCAATCACCTCAAGGGCTCATTTGATGTACTATCGGTTGAAGGACTATGTACCATCGTTCCCCCATCATATATTGAAGGGTTTGCAGAAAAACACCCATCAGCCTATAAATTCTTAAAACGAACCGAAGACAGGTTGAAAAACACCTGGCCATGGAAATACATCGGCGATTATTATATTATTTCGTTAAGGAAAAAGTGATATTGAAACTGTCATCCTGAGCGGTAGCGAAGGATCTTTTCGCGCGACCTAAAAAGTGTCTACCTGTCAACTTTACAAGATTCTTCGCTATCGCTCAGAATGACAGGGAGAAAACGATAATCAATGCGCCAAACTATTCTGTGGCTCTGTCATCAGCATAGATATTTTATTCTCATACTGACGTAACAATTTGTTCTGGAAATTGCGTGGATCAGGCTTGGCGTAGTGTTTATTAACATCAAGGGCTAAGACCTTGCCTTTCGCATTCAATTTACGCTGCTCGGTTTTTTTATGCCACCTGTTAGCAGTTATCTGCATTAATAAATCGTCAATAGTGTTGCCCAGCGGATTATTAAACATAAACTCGATAAACCTTTTTAGTAAAGGTTTTTTAATAGACTTGGCCGATGAAACACGCATTATTTTATTGGGCAGGTAATCACGCGTCCAGGCATTTGCCGAGTAGAAACGTTCAAACTGAATATCGCCCTGTAAAGGAATAAGAGTAACAACCTCTATCGCAGTATAGATGGTTTTTTCAACAATTTCCAATTGCTGCTCATCTATATAATAATTCATGCAAAAGTAGTCTTGTTTATTAACCAGGTAGGTTAATTTTTTAAAGGCATGCATTAAAGTGCGCGCTATCCAAAGCCGGTTGGGTGCAGTAATAATAAACAGGTCTATATCAGAGTTTTCATCAGCAAAATTCTTTGATAATGAACCTGAAATGGCTATCCCTCTAACATAAGGAAACTTAATAAGCATATCGCTTACCTTACCGGCAATCTTAATTAATTCTGATGCTTTTTTGTTGCCCGCACGCCTCCTGGCTATTAATGTGGCGTCATTTTTTAAAGAATAAAAACGATCGAACTGAAAAACAGACCGGCTGCCTACCAGGCACTTCACAGTATCTTCATACTCATTTTGATCATACCTGTTTTTGAGAAATAAATAGATCTCAGCACTGGTCAATGGATAATTGAACAAATCAAAATATGCAAGTGTAGCTAGTATGTTTTCTTTAATTTCCGACACGTGCTTTGCAATTAATAAACCGCTCTTTTTTTATTTAATGTTATAAGGGGTACAATAACAACAGTTTCTATAATTATGACGTAACAGGCAGCTGGTTGGTTGCCTGTTACTATAAATAATCAGGTAATATTTTGGTGACTTAAATGTTCTTTATGATTATCGGATGTGAATACAAAAAACGAAAAGAAAAAGGCATAAAAAATAATTCCCTTATCTACATCAAGTACATTTTCTGATACAGAAACCACAGCTACTAACAGCATGAATGTGAAAAAAAGAAGGTCCTTTCTTTGTAGCGCAGCCTTAAACCCGGCTGTTAACGTAACCAGGTAAACCAGCAAACCAACAATGCCCGATTTTAACAGCAAACTCAAATACTCACTATGCGCATTTAATTTATGTAAAAACGAATCGTAGTATTTTTTCTGAAAGAAGGTGTCCTGCAATAACCCAAGTTCAGAGCCTGCGCCATAGCCAATTACGGGCGCTTTCTCAATTAACTCGCCTACCGCTTGCCATCTTGTTAAACGCGATTCAGTCGACTCGCCCATAATTTCTTCTGTCAGGTCAGCGTGTAGGTCGGTTATGTAACGTTCCCTGAAAGTTGCCGATCTTAACATTCCGGCTATCGCTATTACAGAAACGGAAGCTGTTATCAGTATAAAGTTTCTGCGTGCTTTATTTTTCAATAAAAAGAGCGGAACTGCAATATTAATAACCACAAAAAGGCAAAAGAATACCGATTTTGAACATAACTGCATTAAACCGGCAAATAGGATAAATATACACGCAGCATAAAATATTTTGTAAAACAGTATGCGCTCTTTAATTACTATCGAGAATAAATAAACCAATGCCAATGCTACCTGCATGGATAAAAAGGTAGCGTGCATATCAATCGGCTCCGAAAAGTTATGATTGATAAACGCGGTAGTAAAAAGAGCTAAAAACGGTATGTTATAATAATTTATGGTGTAAAATGCAGTAAGATACAAGTAGGCAATAGTACCTGTTAACACCAGTGAAAAGCCCAACAGCAACGATTCTCTATATTTTTTCAGATCGAGGCCATTAAAACATAAAACTACCGGGAATAATAAAATGGTTATTTGTTTCCCCCATTCGTTAAAGCCTTCAGGCTTATTTATAGAATATAAAGTACTTAAAACAGTTATAAAAAATACCGATTCTAATAGGAGAGTCCGCCAGGTAAAAACAGGTTGAATATGTTGCCTGTTAAGCTGAATTAAAGTGTGCAGGGTAAAACTTATTAATATCAAATGGCTGTAAAATCTGTCGAAAGGCAGGCTTGCCATAAACAACAGCAAATGGTAGTAGCTTATTTTATTGGCCAAACTATCCCTGGCAGGGAACAACTCTTTCATAGTTAGAATTATAATAGCATTCCATCATAAATTCTTCATACTGATCAACAATATTATCCCAGTTAAACTGGTATTTTATTTTTTGCAGATTATTGGTCACCATAGCCTGCTCGGTTTCCTTACGTTGCACGGTTTCTACAATGTTTCTTACCTCTTTGGCATTATCAAAATAAAATGCATCAGCGTGTAATACCGATTTGTTAAAAGGGTTATTATGCGCGGCTATCAAAGCCTCACTTGCCATAGCTTCTAAAAGCGATGGGTTGGTACCACCAACACTATGCCCATGAAAGTATAAATACGAATTGTTTTGAAGCGAACGTACCTGCGAATTATCAAAAATGGACCCTTTAAACTCTATACGTTCGTCGTTTTTAAAACGGTTGGTAATGTATTTGCCAAAACGATTGCTGGTATCGCCCAATACTTTAAACTTCCTGGGCGATGAGCTATTATTAAATCCTTCTAAAATGGTTTCAATATTGTTTTCGGGTTCCATGCGGGCCATTAACAAAAAGTAATCTTCTTTAGCCATTGCCGAGCCGTTGAACTTTTCCCGTTCCATTTCAGAATATATATCCGCGCCATACGGAATGTATTTGCTGTCTATGTTATACTTATCCTGTAAGTATGATTTGATGACCATCGAATCTGCTACGTAATACTGGCTATGTTTTACCGCTAATTTTTCAGCATGTTTTAAAAAGTTTTGTACTGTTTTTGAGTATTTTGACCGTTTCCATTCCAAACCATCCATATTGGTAATAATGGTGCTTTTTTCAGGATATAACCTTCCCCAAACCGAACTGCTGGTATAACCCATCAGCATAATAACATCAAAGTTTTGTTTGCGGGCATCCAATATGCAATTAAGATCATACACAAATTGGCCCGCGGTACCTATCAGGTATTCCGGGTCATAACAATGGCGTATCTGCACACCATTCCATTCGTTTTTTGTATAAGGATGATTATGCGAGTTATATACCGTGACCGAATGGCCTCGTTGTACCAATCCCGCCGAAACATATTCTGAAATATGCTCAAATCCTCCGTAATGATTCGGAATTCCGCGGGTGCCTAATATTGCTATTTTCAACTTCATAGTGTAACTGCTAACTGATACGCTGATTTTGTCTGAAGGGCTGCCTCACTCCATGTATATTTTTTTAATATTTTTTCGCGAAGGCTTTTATTAAGTGGTGCTTTACTGGCTTTTATAATAGCATCATGTATACTTTGCGGATTTTCAGGGTCGCAATAAAAAGCGTCGTCGCCAAAATATTCCTTAGCATCGCCTTTATCGGTTATCACAATATTGCAACCCATTAATGCGGCCTCAACCGAACTTAGTCCGGTTGTTTCAAACCAGCTGGGCAGTATATGCACTTTTGCCCGCTGATAATATCCTACCAGGTCAGCCTGCGGTACATGATCTATAAACTTTATGTTATTTGCGGCACTATCCCGGCAATGTTTATAATAAGCCGCCTGGTTTGGCGCGTGCGCGCCTATAATGAGTAACTTAAACCTGGTATTGTTAAGTGCTTTAATAAGATTTAATTGATTCTTTAATCCCTCTATGCGCGCAACACATAATACAAGGTTGTTGTCCTTTTCAATGTTAGGATCATATTCAAATAAATTCGGATTTACACCATTAGGAATAATAGCATGTTTTGCTGGCGCGATATAAGTTTCGGCAACCCTTTTATACTCCGATTCGGAATTGGGTAATATCATTGCCGATTTATTCAATATATCGATAATGCTTCTTCGCTGCCCTTTCCATAGATACGCCTTACTCGATAAATGGTCTTTACCTAAAATCCAACGGGCTACGGTTTTTAAATACTCAATACTATCGGCCGAGAACTTGCTGAACAATACACCAACACCCTTTCGGTGATGTTTGTCAAATTCACTATAATCACATAAAATGGTCGATACTACATAGGGCTTTCCCGCTTTTTTGCTGTGGTAAAGAATATCTGCAGGACGAATAATATTAAAAAAGTGCAGCAGGTCATACTGCCGGTAGGCAATGCTTTCGTTCGATAGGCGTATATCAACATCAACCCCAATAGCTATCAGTTCACAAGCCGTCTGCACAGCTTGTACCGTATCTCCGCCCGGAACGGAATACAATGTTGACCTTGCTATGATTGCTACTTTCATAAAGTGTTTATTTACAATCTGTTAGGGCTCATTTTGTGAAGCCACCAAATCAATCTTTTTGGCATATAGCTTACTGTATAAAGCAAGTAGTTATCTAATCGCCTCGGGCGTATTTTGATCGTTCTTTTAAAATGCTCACGAGCTTTTTGTGGTTGATAATTATTGGTCAGAAATTTCTTACCACATAAAGCATGGTATGCCCCTTGTTTTATATGAACCATATCCTGCGCTTTTATTATGGTCAATATTTCATTGCCTGCTTCATGGGTTATTGTTCCACTTAAAACGGCTTTGCGCTTCAATTCCCTGAATCGTTTGCCGCGCCAACGTTCATCAATTGTCACTGAAGTTGGGTTTAACCTGTATTTTATTAAGGGTTCGGGTAAATTGCAAAGCTTACCTGTTTTTGCAATGGCTATCCAAAGCATATAGTCTTCAAAGTTGTGTGCGTCGGCAGGGTAGCCGCCAGCATTGCAAACACACTCTTTTTTGTACATCACAGTAGGATGTACAAAGGGGCAATAGAAATATAATTTCTGCATCACTTCGTCATGTGTATGCGCTATACATTTAAAGTGAAACAAAAAGCCATCATCCTCTAAAATATAATCAGCGTCGCTACCAACTAAAACATAATCAGGATTGTTTTGCAAAAAACTCAGCTGTTTCTCCAACCGTTCGGGATAGCACAGGTCATCGGCATCAAACCTTGCTATATAAGTGCCTTTTGAGTGTTTAAGGCCTGTATTTAAGGCGGTAGCTACACCCATATTATTTTGGTTAATTATAACAATGCGCGAGTCTGTGAATGAATTAACTATATCCAAAGTATCATCCGTCGAACCGTCATTAACAATAACTAATTCAAAATCCTGGTAAGTTTGAGTTAAAACAGACTTTATAGCATCACTTATATACTTTGAAGCGTTATAAGCCGGCATTAAGACAGTTATGATCGGATTAGTTTTCATTTGTTTCAGCCAAAACTTTGTTTTCTTTGATATTTAAAAAAAGCATTAACTCCGCCATCAACATCACTGATAACTGCTCGAACCAGTAGTCGATAAAAAATATACTTGCTACAAATGCTAATATTGGTATGCCATAGGTTAACAACCCAGATTGCTTTATGAAAAAGCCAAAGTAGAAAACGATTAGTGCAAGTAACCCTAACAAGCCATATTCAGATAATAACTGATCATATACTGAAAATGGATTGTTGCTAACAGTTCTAAAACCAGGGTTTTTACTAAAATAACTTAAATAAAGGTCAAGATGGTTGGATAGAAAATCTGGTGAAATATAGGTATGGTTCTCCGGATACCGCCCTCGAATACCTAATCCTGCGGCACGGAATGCAATTTTTGATGAGAAGTTTCCAATGCCCATCCCGGTAAATAATTTACTTGGATGCTCGCCAAAAAAACTAAATGTTTGAATTAAGCCGCCAATTTTCCCAGGGAATTTAGATATTGTTTTTTTGCCGTTTGATATAGGTAAAGTTGTTGGGTGTACACTTATAAACCAAAGCAGCCGTCTTATTTCAAATGGCCTGTGCGGGCTCAGCCAATTTGCCATTGATCCACTATCAGGGTCTTTTATTATTACCCGCCCTTTGTTAGTTAGCGGTACATCTAAAACTCTACCTTTAACTACCAAAACTTGCTTTTTGTAATTAGCCCGTACACTGTCGAGGTACAGGGTAGCTATTTTTTCCCTCTTTTCTTCGAACGATAAAGTACTGTCGGGCCTTTCTCTAAGTGGAAGTTGTACCGTTGTTGGTACTCTTTTGCCTTTGATCAGCAAATTCTTTTTAATCGATACTATTGAATAGTCGCCATTTTGCGGCGATACCTTAAACATGAAAACCAGGTAAATTGCACAGCAAACTATTATCAGGCTTTTTTGAACTTTATTGCTTTTGAAAATGAATATCATTAGCAATATGAATAGCAGTATTAAATTTATAAGGTTACTAAAGGTAAAAAACAGCGTACAAACGCATACCAAAAACATTACGGGTACCTTTTTATAAAGAAAATAAAGTACCCCAAATGCACACAACACCGCATTTGTAGATGAAATATCAAAAGATAAACCTTCAATAAAATCTCCCGTCATTATAAAATAAGTCCGATGCAGGCCGGTGAAGGTGTAGGGGTTTATACTGCCTGTTTCCAGCATAATAGAAATAAGATTGCCTGCAGAAACCAATGCATTAATAATGAAAAAGGCAATAAGCGTGTTGTGGATCTTTTCTGTTTCTGTTCGCTCTACAATTAATTTAATTTGGTGAACGGCCAATAATGACAATACCCAACAACCCATACCTGTTAAAAAAACAAGCATATAATTGTTGTTATGATAGCTTTGGTTTATTATAAAAGGAATAAAAGCAATTGGGATGATAAGAAGATAGAATAGCGGCAGCCTTGAATCTTTTAATTTAAAACCGAACTTAAAATTGAACTGGCATATATAAATGAAAACAATAGCCACAATTTTTACGGGTAGCTTAATGTTTAGGAAAAGGACCAAAAAAATAAGCAGCGACCAACTTATACAGTTTTTCAGGTTTTTAAAATTAAAAACAGGGGCATTTACAACCATTAGTGTAATCAATGTTAAAACCCATAGGCAAGTTGCCCGTGGCTTAGGAAATTCTTTCTTAAGTTTCTGATAAATATTACGGCTGAAAAAGCAAAGGGTTGCCTGCTATATAGCGGAACTTGTGTTTATTTAGCTTATAAAAAGCAACTTATTTATAAAAAGGATAGTATTACATTTGATAACCAATCAAAACTATTGCATTGCCGAAAAATAAGATATTAAATAAAGTTTTTTCCTCGGGTTTGCAGGCAATAGCAATACAGGTTATCGGCACTACATTTTTTTATATCATATCGGTTTACCTGTCAAAAGAAAGCTTTGGCATAATCAGTTGGGTAAACGCGGTATCCGTATTTATTACTACACTGCTGGGTTTTGGTTTAGAGCAGGTTGTAATACGGCGCATAGCAGCTTCAAACCGGTCCAACTGGGCGGCCGCTGCATTTTTTATACATTCTATAATTGGTTCGGTAATAACCTTTTTGCTGTTGTTATTGGTTAGCACATTAATAAAAATAAATGCAGCCACTTCTCAGTTTTTACCCTGGTTTTTCGCCGCGCAATGTCTTATTTATATAGGCATCCCATTAAAGCAATTTTTAAACGCTAAAGAAAAGTTTACACCTTATGGCATTATAGCCATCATTAGCAACAGTAGCAAAATAATAGCTGTATGGTTTTTAATACGATCGCATACGTTAGATACTTATACCGTTGCCATTATAATGATCATTGCGGCTGCATTTGAGTTAATTTGTCTGCTTATTTATTTACTTACAAAAACAGATCTTCACTTCAAATTTCGTTTCAGCGCCTATCGCAAGTTGCTTAAAGAGTCATCGGCCCAATACCTCTCGGTTATTTTCGATATGAGCCTGTCACGTATTGATTGGATATTGTTAGGCATATTAACAACCAGTACTATATTAGCCGATTATAGCTTTGCCTACCGCGCCTTCGAGCTGGCAAAACTACCAATGGTTATTATAGCACAGCTAATTTTACCTCGACTAGCCAAATTAATAGCAAACAAACAAGGTAATTCATCTCAACAACTAATAAACTCACTTAACATAGCCGAAATGTTTTTTGCAATGATGATTCCCTTATTGCTTAATATTTTATGGGTGCCGGTTGTTAATTCAATAACTGCCGGTAAATATGGCACCACAAATGCTTTGCAATTTTTTATATTATCGCTATGTATTCCATTGCAATTTTTTATTAACCTGCTTTGGTCGCTAAGTTTTGCGGCAAAAAAGTATAAGCCTGTCGCCGGCATAACCATTGGCTGTGCTGTTGCCAATATTGCATTAAACCTGGTTTTTATTCCAAAACATGATGGGGTAGGCGCTTCTATTGCGTTCTTGGCCACAACTATAATCCAGGCCGGTTTATATTATAAATTTGTTTATAAACGGGTAATGCCAGTATCAATTCGTCCCATTTTATTATTTGGAGGAATTGCATCTGTTATTTATTACGGAGTAATTAGTATACATATTCATTTTTTGCTGCAATTGCTCATAGCGGCGGCAGGGTATATAATTATAGCTGTCGCATCAGGCCAACTTAATAAACAACATGTTAGTAATTTAAAACACTTTTTTGCCGAATGAATATTCTTTATATCTGCGATGAATATCCTCCCGGCCATCATGGCGGCATCGGTACATCCGTTCGGTTACTGGCGCGTGAAATGGTTAAGCAGGGGCATAACGTAATTGTAGCTGGTTTGTATAGTCCCGGCTATGGCGGACAGGATGAATTTATTGATGAAGGCGTAAAAGTATATCGTTTTAAGTGGCAGCTGGATAATGCATTGTTTAATAATAAAATTAGCAGGCGCATTTTGCATTTTACAGGTATAACAGATTGGGATATTAAAAAAAGTTTACATCGTGTTAAAGATCAACTGGAACAACTGATAGCCGAAAACAATATTGAAATTATTGAAATGCCCGATTATAACGATTACATAAGGCATTGCAGGTCATATATCCCGTTTCCGAAACTATCAGTACCGGTTGTTGTAAAGATGAATGGCTCATGCACGTATTTTGCCATTGAGGAAAATAGGCATGTGGCTGATCACATACTTAAAATGGAACAAACCATATTAAACCAGGCCGATGCTGTGGCAAGTGTTAGCAAATACACTGCTGTTAAGAGTGCCGAATACTTTCAATATGCTAAACCTATTGAAGTGATATCCAATGGTATTGACACCAACCTTCAACTTTTAAATACACCAAAAAATCCAAACCAGGTTATTTTTACAGGTACACTGGTTCAAAAAAAAGGTATCTATCAGTTAGCTAAAGCATGGAATATAGTAAGTAAAAACAAGCCCGAAGCAAGGTTGTTAATATTAGGAAAAGGCCCTCAGAATAAAGTGAGAACCTATTTAACTGATGAGGCGTTTGCATCGGTGTCATTTTTTGGTTACCTGGCCAGTCCTAAACTTTATAAGCATCTGCAAAAATCCACGGTAAGTGTATTCCCTTCCTATGCCGAAGCGTTTGCGCTTGCCCCTTTAGAGGCAATGGCTTGTGGAACAGCAGTTATCAACTCCAACCGAACATCAGGTCCTGGATTAGTTGATGATAAAGAAACCGGGTTGTTAATAGATCCGGATAATGTAGAACAATTGGCCCTGTCAATTTTATACCTGCTCAATAACCCGGCAGATTGTGAACGGTTAGCGCAAAATGGAAACAAGAAGGTTAAAGAAATATTTGACATTAGTAAAATAGCTGCGCAAAACCTACAGTTTTATAATGCGGTTTTGCGCAGGTAAATCAAAAAAGGGAAAGAGTGGGGTTAGTACTGTTGAAGTTTCATATCAACAGAAAAATTATTTTTTACAACCGGCCTGTTTTTATAGTTGTTTTCCAGGCTGTTTAAGTAGTGGTATTTAAGCCACCTATTTTTATATGTTGTGCGCGCAATATCCCAGCCTTCTTTACCATCTAAAAAACCAAGCAATAGTATATAGCTTTTAATAAAAACAAAAATGGGCGAGAGGTATAAATTTACAAAACCAGCCTTTTTGCCGCTTTGAAAATATTTTTCGGCACTTAGCTTGGCGTAATAAACCGCCTTGCTGTTACACTCATCAACGTCTTTTACCGAATAATGGTGAAAATAGCCATTCAATGTTTTTTTGTGGATGCCTTTTGGCAGTATTAAAGTTTCATGCACAATAGGTTCCGACCATTTAACAACCGTGCGGTTAAACAGGCGTATATGATGGTCACGTCCCCAGCTGCCAAAGCGTATACGTTTTTCGCCAAAGTAGGCTCTAAACTTAATATCGTAAACCATTTCAGTATTCCTCAACCATAAATTATGTAACGAGTTTATCAACTCCATATCAGGTATCTCATCTGCATCAATGCTTAATATCCAATCGTAATTTGCTAATTCAATACCTTTATTTTTGTTAGCGCCGTAGCCGTCCCAACCTAATTCATAAACACGGCATCCGTTACTTTTTGCAATATTTAGGGTGTTATCAGTGCTACCATTATCAATAATTATTACATCATCGGTTATCAGCTTAGCCATTTTAATACAATCGGCAAGGTACTGCGCTTCGTTTTTAGTAATGATGACTATTGATACAGGTATCATTGTTAATGTTTTTATTGGTTGTGTTATACCCATTATCACGAACAATTATGGCAAAAGGTTGCCTTAAACAATATTTTTTAAGTAATTTTCATTTATCCAATTTCTCGGTTATTGATGAATATCAGGCAGTTAAAATTTATTCGACTGATTTTCAATTGATTGTGTTAATTTTACACCTCAAGGCAACCTTTTTATTCAAAATATCGTGATAAGGGTATAAGGCAAAAAAATTAGTAAACAACTATAATCCCAATATGGGCGAAGAAGAGTTACATCAACTAATACAAGGCTGTGTAAAACAAGACAGGAAGTGCCAGAAAATGCTGTATAAAGCGTTTTATGGTTTTTCTATGGCTATATGTTTACGCTATGCCGGTAACCGTGATGAAGCTGCCGAGGTATTGAACCAGGGATTTTTTAAGGTGTTTAAAAATATTGACCGTTACGATGCCGACAGGCCATTTAAAGCATGGCTGGGCAAAATAATGATGAATGTTTCTATAGATTACTATCGGGCCAACCTTAAAATGGCTTATACCGAGGATCTGGATAGTGCCGAACATATAAGTGACGGTGATTATACTGACAAAAATTTGAATTATAACGACCTGTTGGCTATGGTACAAAAACTGCCACAGGCATACAGAACGGTTTTTAATCTTTTTGCAATTGACGGCTACTCGCACGATGAGATAGGAGAGATGCTGAATATTAACGCCGGCACATCAAAGTCGAACCTTTTTAAGGCGCGGCAAAAATTGAAGCAAATGATATTAGATGCCGATACAAGGGCAAATAATTATAACAGGAACATAGATTATACATCAACCGTAGCTATAAATGCTGTGGGTATAAAGCCTGTGTTTTATAATAACGGAATTAGAGAATGAAAAAGGAACAGGATAAGGAGTTTGACGATCTCTTCAAAAATAAACTAAGTGACCCGCCACATGATGGGGGTTACATGGAAGATGATTGGGATGCTCTTGAGCAAATGCTAGATAGATCCTCAAAAAGACCGGGGATCATATTTTGGCTGCCTATAATAAGTGCAGCTGCAGCAGTATTGCTCTTTTTAGGCTGGTTTTTATTTAAACCACAAGTCAACACAGTTAATCAGCAAAATAGCCAGGTTGCTGCGGTTGTTGGTCAAAATCATGCAGGAACAAATAATGTTGCTGGTAATAAAACAACCAACACACAATCATCCACTGTTGCAAGTAGCACGCCGGTAAATACTGCCGAAAAAGTTGCTGCAAACGCGGTTGGCAAATCAACCCAATCAGTACCAGTAATTAACAATGCCAACATAACTCATACTAAAACGGTTAACAATTTAGCGCATAATGAAACAGCGGTACAAAATGTAAATAAAGCGGGTATACAACAGGTAACCGATAATACGCCTATATTCAATAACGAAACAAGGCCTGATGTTACCATATTAGCAGCAGCTAAAACAAATTCTCTATTAGATGCCGATGCAAGCAGCCGCATAGCTTCAAATACACTTGAGGCGAAAGATATGGTACGCACTCCGTACATACCTGATGCGGTAAAAAGCAATAAGGTTTCAACAAGTGGCTTTGCGTTTGCACAACACCCTCAATTTGCCTTAACAGTTATTGGTGCATCAGAGTTAAACGCTGTAAATTCATTAGGCGATTCTAAATCAGGTACTAACGTAGGCTTATTATTTTCGGCAGGCGTATTCAATAAAATAACCATCAGTACAGGTGCTAACTATTCGGTTAAACCATACAATACCAATATTGATAATTACCATACAACATATGCTTTTAAAACCGATCCATCGCAAATTGAAGCTGATTGCCGCGTACTGGATATACCAATTAACATCGATTATCAATTATACAACAAGCACAATAATAAATTTAGCATAGGTACAGGTTTGTCTTCTTACATCATGCTGCATGAAAGCTACAACTATTATTATGCCGACCCAACAACAAAAGGCCCGTTAGCCTTTACGCCGCCTGGTACTGGTAAATACTTTTTCGGAATAATGAATTTGCAGGCAACATATCAAAGGCAGGTTAATTCAAAAATGGGCTTAACCATACAGCCTTATATGAAGCTTCCGCTAACTAATATTGGTTATAGCCAGGTCAGGTTACAAACGGCAGGGGTTGCTGTTGGCGTAAACTGGAATATAAATTCGCTCACAAAACCATAACATATGAAAAGCATAATAATCATTTTACTCGCCGGGATAAGCATCTTAAACCGGACGGGGCAGGAGAACTACGTTTGTAAAAACGCCACCATATCGCTTTATTCCGAGGCGCCTATAGAAAATATATCAGCCGAAACAACCTCTGGGTTATCGGTTTATTCGGTATCAACCGGCGATATCCAGTTCAGCGTTAAGATCAGCACATTTAAGTTCCCCAAATCTTTAATGCAGGAGCATTTTAATTCTGATTATATGGAAAGCGATAAATACCCCGTAGCAACTTTTAAAGGCAAGATACAGGAGCATATTGATGTAACTAAAAACGGCTCATACCCGGTAACGGCTGTTGGCGAACTGGATCTACACGGTGTTAAGCAAAATCGTTCTATACCAGGCAAAATAACAGTTAACAATGGTGCCATTACAATGACATCAGAGTTTATGGTAAAATGCGCCGATCATCATATCGATATTCCAAAAATAGTATTCCACAATATTGCCGAAAGCATCAAAATGAATGTAACGGCGGTTTACAACAAACAATAGCTTCTAATAAACACACAACAAATTATATCCCAATGAAATTAACATTAAAAGGCACACTAAGCATACTAGCCCTGTTGATCGTAAGCATTAGCTCACAAGCACAAAAAACATCATCTGCCGATTCATTAATGGCAGCAATGAATGCGAGCGATAAAGAAACGGGCCCGGTAACCATATTTAAATCAACAAGACTGGTATTATCGCAAACTACCGAAACGGTTAAAAAAGGAAACCTTAACTTTCAGATCATTCACCGCTTTGGCGATATTGCAGGTGAAAACGGCGGCCCTCAAACCGCTTTTGGTATTGACAGGGTTAACGATGTTTACTTTGGCTTTGAATACGGTGTATCTGATAATTTTAACATCGATATGGGCCGCAGTACTATAGGCCAGTTGGTTCAGTTAGAGTTAAAATACGCAGCGGTTCATCAAACAACAGATGGCTCTCCGGTAGCTATAACTTTCTTAGGCGAGGCCGGAGTACGTCCTTATATTGCGTTCCCAACTTTTAGTAGCCGTATGTCTTATTTAGCGCAAGCAGTTATTGCCCGAAAATTTTCACCCGGAATATCTTTTCAAATAAGCCCGACTTTTGTGCGCGATAATACACCTGCTCCAAACGTGCCGGGTAACGAGAATCAATTTTTTGCAGTACAATCAGCCATCAGGTTTGCATTAAACAGGCATATGGGTTTTATAGTTGATTATGCTCATCCATTCTCAACTTTCCGCGATAATAACTACAATTTTAAAGACCCGCTGGGTATAGGCTATGAAGTTGAGACCGGCGGCCACGTTTTTACACTAAATATTACCAACGCCAATGCAGTATCAGATATTAACTTCCTCAATAACTCGCAAACTCGTTTTTCAAGAGGGCAGTACCGTATAGGCTTTACCATATCAAGAATGTTCGATTTGCGCCCTAAGCACAAGGAACCAGGAAAATAACAAAGTTAAATGGTCAGTATTTAATTAGTTATAAGGCCCCTGCAATTTATTGCGGGGCTTTTTTGTATTATTGCTTTGTAAAAAGCAACTATCATATGAAAAAGCTCATCATCCTTTTATTCTTGTCGTTAAGTGTAACCGCTTTTGCACAAAAGGCCGATACCATTAAAAAAGGGAAGCTAACGCTGGTGTTCATTAGTAACGACGCTTCGTTTAGTATGGTTACCAAACAAAGGCTTATTGACGCTTTTTTCATTGTATACCCAAAAGAAATTAACGAGTATAATAAGAACTCATCAACACTGGTAACATTTTTTATTGATACGGCATATAAGGGCGTTGCAGCAACCTCTAACGATAAGGTACGCTTTAACCCGGATTGGTTTGTAAAACACCCCGAAGATATTGATGTGGTTACCCACGAGGTAATGCATATTGTTCAAAATTATGGCCGTACACCACGTAATACTGGCTGGCTTACAGAAGGAATTGCCGATTATGCCCGCTGGAAATTCGGCATAAACAACGAAAAAGGCGGCTGGACATTAACCGAATTTAAACCTACACAAAGCTATACCAACTCATACCGCATAACTGCCCGTTTCCTGGTTTGGGCCGAAAAACATAAAAACAAAGAGCTGGTAAATAAATTAGATGATGCCATGCGCACTGGCAAATACACGCCTGAGTTATGGACGCAGCTAACAGGCAAAAATGTAGATGACCTTTGGGCCGAATATGCGCAAAACCCGGTTATATAAGCATTAGTTTACGCTGTACTTTTTCTGAATGCCGTAATATTCATCGTCGCGTTTACCGTCGCCGTCAAAATCTATTAATCCTCTAAAAGTAGCATGATCGTTATCTATGCTAAGATGAAGTTTTAGTGTGACCTTTTCAGGATCTAACTGCATCATAACCAATGTATCAGCACGGGTGATATTCCATTTCCCTGATACTTTACGTTCTACCTTATCAGTTAAGTCTCTGTATTCGGAATAATAGGTACCATCGCTTTTAAAATAGGTGCGGATTGGCTTTATTTGCAACCGTTGTTCCCAATTAGTTGAGTCAGCTTCCATTATTTGGGTTTGATTAGTGTTGTTATAGCTATGCATAATTATATTCATATACACATTTCGCCATTCGCCAACTAACTGTTTGCTCAAATTGGTTTGAAACGTAGCTGCGGATAAGCTAATGATGCAGGTTGTTACTGTTAGAAAACCTATTAACATTTGCTTGTGTTTTTTCATTTTATTGTGGTTGCTGAATAAAAATACTGATAAATAGTTAAGTAAACAATCTCAATATTTCCCATCTTAGTAAGATGAAGAAATTCCTTTCGCCAACAATAACATTAAAACAAAACGACTATGCGTTGCTTTTTTTACGTATTGTATTTTGTGCTTTTATGATGAAACATGGCTATGACAAACTGCACGATTTTAATAAAATGGTAATTGATTTTGAAGATCCGCTGCATGTAAGCCCGGCAGTATCATTAGCACTAACCATATTTGCCGAATTCTTTTGCAGCTTGTTAGTACTAATAGGACTATTTACCCGTTTTGCCGCCATACCTGTAGTTTTCTGTATGCTGGTAGCCACAGTTGCAGTAAATGGCATTATCCAAATTACACAACATGAACTGGCCCCGCTGGATTTAGCTGCATTCACTGTGTTTCTTATCTGCGGCCCGGGGCGATTCTCTGTTGATGCTATCCTATTTAAAACAACCAAATGATATCTCTAACGATGCAAATCTAAATCTCCCTCATAATAGGGAGAGATTTATAGGATCCCGCCTACCATATCTTTACTCGTTTATCAGGGTCAAGCCACATTTTATCTCCCTTTTTAATATGGAATGCTTCATAAAACTCGGGTACATCTGTAAATGGCCCGTTCACGCGCATAAATGCAGGAGAGTGCTCGTTAGTCAGTATCTGGCTTGATAATGATTCTTTCCTATCCTGGTCAAGCCATCCTAATGCATATCCTAAAAAGAAACGCTGCATGGGTGTTAGCCCGTTTATGCTTTTACCTTCTTTGTATTGATCGGTTTTTTTGAAGGCATCCAGGCCGATAACTATTCCGCCTAAATCGGCAATATTTTCACCTTGTGTGGCTTTGCCGTTTACGTGCAGACCATAAATACTGTAGCCGTTAAACTGGTCTATCAGCATCTGCGCGCGTTTGGTAAATTTTACTGAATCATCAGGCGTCCACCATCCTTTTAAATTACCAACGGCATCAAACTGCCGGCCCTGGTCGTCAAATCCGTGCGTCATTTCATGGCCTATGGTTGATGCTGCAGCATAACCGTATACAACTGCATCGTCCACATCCTCGTCTTTTACTCCGGGTATCATAAATTGTGCTGCAGGCAATACAATTTCGTTGTTCGATGGATTATAATACGCGTTATAGGTTTGCGGTGTCATATCCCATTCAGTGCGGTCAACCGGTTTACCCAACTTATTGGCATTAAAGCGGTACCAGAAATTATTTGCGTTAATGGCATTGCCTGCATAAGAATCCCTGCTAATGGATAACGACGAAAAGTCTTTCCATTTATCCGGATAGCCAACTTTAGGCATTACTTTAGATAATTTATCATAAGCCTTATGTTTGGTTGGCTCACTCATCCAATCCAGCTTTTGAATATGCTCTTTAAAGCTGGTGCGCATAGCTTCCACCATATCCACATAACGTTTCTTTTCAGCTTCAGGGAAATATTCCTTTACAAATAGTTGCCCCAATACTTCGCCCATCATACCGTTCTCTGCATCTAATACTCTTTTCCAACGTGGTAATTGTGCTTTACGGCCAGATAGTACCATTCCGTAGAAGCGGAAATTCTCATCATTAAATGCATTACTCAAAAATGGGCTGAACTCACTGATCAGGTTTTTGCCCAGGTAAGCTTTCCATTGCGTGATAGAATAAGTTTTAAGCACTTTACTTACAGCTCTGTAATATTCAGGCTGGCCAACAATAACGGTGTCTACATTTTTGTAGCCCATTTTGTCGAACATTACTTTCCAATCTATGCTTGGTGCCAGTTTGCCAAGTCCGGCAACGGTCATTTTGTTATAGTTTTTATATGGATCGCGCAGGTCCTCTAATTTTCTTGAACTATCGGCCAAAGATGTTTCTAACGCATATATGGTTTTTGTAGCGTCGTTAGCCTGACTTGCGTTCAATCCCGATAGTTTAAATATTGCGGGTAAATGTTTTTGCTGATAATCGGTACGTATATCAACACTATGCTGATCTTTATTAAAATAATAGTCGCGGTTAGGTAAACCAATACCCGCTTGCCCCAAAGTCAGCATCATTTTCGAGCTGTTTTTAGGGTCTTGTTCTACATCAGCTCCAATTGGAGTGCTTACACCAATAGTTTGCAAGTGTGCAAATTCATCCAATAAACCGGGGATATCTTTTACCTCATCTATTTTAGCCAATTCGCCTATTAATGGTTTAAGACCCTGCTTTTCAATATTAACAGTATCCATACCGCTATAATAGAAATCACCGATCTTTTGCGAACTGGTACCTTTTGCAGCGTTCTCTTTTAACGCGTCTTCATTTATTTTTTTAAGCCTTTCGCGCAACTCTTCCTGTACCACACGGCCAATACCCCACGATGAATAAGCCGCCGGGATAGGATTTTTCCTTAACCACGCACCATTAGCATATTGAAAAAAATCATCGCCGGGTTTTACGGCGGTGTCTATGTCTTTAATGATCGGATCATTGGTGGCATAATCTTTTTGATTGCTTTTGCATGCCGTTAATAGCGATAAGCCGGTGGCAGCTATCAGCAAGGCTTTGACGGTAAGGTTTGTTTTCATTTGGTTGAATAAATTGGAAAATGAAGATACAATTATTGTTTTACATAATTCCCATTAACGAATTTATAGGTTATAGCAGAATCAATTTTAACAACCTTGTTTTTTTTCAGATCAGTTCCTTTTTTTGTAAATAATATATCGTCAAAATCTTTTCCGGTAGTGATAAATTTGATCTTTCCATCGTAACCAAAACATTTCTCTTTCGATGTAGGAACACAGTTACCCTCGTTGGTATAAGAAGCATCAAGTATTGTCAATAATGGTTTGAAAATACCATTATACCATGCGGATAACTCAATAAAGCCGGATGATATACCCATATTGGTAAAGCCCCCTTCAAATAAAAAGGCAATATTGTTTTTAAACTTAATTGCTTTGAAGGGAGGAGCGTCTCCCATACTACCTATTTGTTCGCCAATACCCTCACGACTTAATATCCAGGTTGTGGCGTTTTTGATAAACAAAAGAGATTTTAAAACAGGTGCGCAAGCATAACATTCATTATCAACAGGATTTAGAGATAATAAAACATACAATTGCTTATTCGCTCCGTTTACCGTGCTATCGGCATACAGCATTTTTGCCGTAAAGTGAGTTGTATTATTCAACGAAAAAGTTTTGAGTATACTCTTATCATTACATAACCAATCGGATGTGTTCTCTTTGGCGTTATAATTATTATATAACGCGGTCATGATACCGCTTTTAGTAGTATTTTTAATTACCGTTGGCGATTGCGCTATGGCATAACCCGGCAAGAGCGCAAGTAATAGTTTGATTATATTTTTGTATTTCACAAGCTGATGATTATGCAGTTTTACTCAACCTGGTTCCAAAAGGCTTTTTATCTTTTAATTGGCCCAACTCATCCGACTTGCCTATTACTACCGCTTTTACACCACAGGCAATAGCTGTAAAAGCATTATCCAGTTTAGGTAACATTCCGCTGTGAATGATCTGTTTCTTTTTTAATTCTTCGTATCTAACCGGGTCAAGCTCTCTTATAATCGAATCTTCATCATCAATATTCTGTAACACGCCTTTTTTTTCGAAACAGTAAATAAGCGTAGTTTCATAAAGATCAGCCAGGGCAACCGCCAGGGCAGAGGCAATTGTATCGGCATTGGTGTTTAGTAATTGTCCTTCGCCATCATGGGTAATAGCACAAAAAACAGGGGTGAACTCTGCCTTTAATAATTTACTGATGTTTTCCGGGTCGATAGATTTCGCATCTATATCGCCTACAAAACCATAGTCAATTGTTTTTACCGGGCGTTTTCTTGTACGGATAAAATTGCCGTCGGCACCGGTAAGCCCGATAGCATTATTGCCGAAACGCTGTAATTGGGCAACTATGTTCTTATTAATAAGGCCACCATAAACCATAGTAACCACACGCAGGGTTTCAATATCAGTTATGCGGCGGCCGTCGACTAATTTTGCTTCAATGCCTAAGGTTTCAGAAAGTTGTGTAGCTACTTTACCACCGCCATGCACTAATATTTTATAGCCATCTAAAGCAGTAAAATCCTTTAAAAAATGATGTAGGTTTTCTGAATTATCAATAACATTTCCGCCTATTTTTATGATGTGGAGAGGTAGCATGATTTTATCTGTTGTTATGATGCTAAATTAACTAAATCATTAGCAATATTGCACGTCATAATGTCTTAATTCAATAAACTGGCACTATAAATGTTAATTTAACAGTGTTTAAGGCTGTTTAATGTTATTATCGATATTTAATTGAGTAAGCCTTAAGTTTATCACATAATTGATCCCAATGGAACATAAAACAAACAGCAAGATACGGCCAAGGATAGTAATTATTGGCGGTGGCTTTGCCGGAATAAATCTTGCACAGAAATTAAAGAATGCGCCGGTTGATGTATTGATGCTGGACAAACATAATTACCACACTTTTCAACCCTTATTATACCAGGTGGCAATGGGTGCCATAGCTGCCGACTCTATTGCTTTTCCTATCCGACGGATTTTTACTTATCAGGATAATTTTAGTTTTTGCCTAACCAATGTGCAGCAGATAAACCCCGAAAGTAATACCGTATCAACAACCATTGGCGACATTAAATACGACTACCTGGTAATAGCCACAGGCTCTAACACCAACTTTTTTGGTAACCAGGAGATAGCTAAATATGCGATGCCCATGAAAAACGTACCCGAGGCGCTTAACCTGCGCGGACTGGTATTGCAACATTTGGAAAAAGCTACAGTAACCAAAGGTGCTGACGAACGCGCAGCCTTAATGACCTTTGTTGTTGTAGGCGGTGGCCCGACTGGAGTAGAACTTTCTGGGGCCTTAGCCGAAATGCGTAAGCTTATTTTGATGAAAGATTATCACGGCTTAAGCAAACATGATATGAAGGTGTACCTGGTTGAAGGAAAAGATAGGGTGCTTGGCGCTATGTCTGAATATGCCTCGCGAAAAGCAAAAAAATATCTTACAGCAAATGACGTGGAAATTCATAACAGCGTCCATGTACAAAGCTACGATGGTTTAGAGCTAAAGATAGACAATGGTGCAACTATAAAAACCCGCAACGTATTTTGGGCAGCAGGCGTAATGGGCGAGGTGCCTAAAGGTATAAACGGAGCAACGATAGTGAGAGGGGCGCGTATTCAAACCGACGATGTGAACCGTGTAAAAGGCTATGAGAATATTTTTGCCATAGGCGATGTTTCGGCTATTATATCAGAAGAATTCCCGAACGGACATCCTGGTGTGGCACCTGGCGCAATTCAACAAGGGCAATGGCTGGCAAAAAACCTGGAGCACTTAATAAAAAATGAACCAACCGAGCCATTTGTTTATCATGATAAAGGAACTTTAGCAACTATAGGGCGAAACAAAGCGGTAGCAGATCTGGGCAAGTTCCATTTCAGTGGAATTTTTGCCTGGTTTTTATGGGGATTTGTACACATTATGTCGTTAGCAGGGTTTAGTAGCAAAACGTCGGTGTTTTTAAGCTGGGCAATAAAATACTTCACCAAAAACAGCGATAACCGTTTGATATTAAGAAATTTCAATCCAGATACGAGAACAGTGGAACAAGAGGTATAAGTATTAACCACTGGTTACTAATTCGCCTGTCATATCCAACATTTGCTTTGCATTGGCAACACCCACAGCATCATAATCATTGTTAAAATAAAACCAACCCTGGTTAGTTTTATTACTACTTTTTACATTATCAATTACCTGTTGCAAAAATTCGGCAGAGTAAGGCGATCGGTATAAATTGGGCACACCATGAAAACGGTAATAAACCGAAGCTGTATTTTTAATTACCTCATCGGGAAGATTGGGATAGCTCATACCACAAAAGGTAATATTATGATTGGCTAATGTTTGATATATAGCTGGTTGCCACCAACTTTGGTGGCGAAACTCCAGCACATTATTAAAAGAAGAGTCAAGATTATTAATAATACGTTCCAGTCTTTGCTCATCATAATTAAAACTTGGCGGCAACTGAAAAAGTACCGGTCCAAGTTTTTCCTCCAGCCCATTATTAATTGTTTCATAAAATGAAGAAATTAGATCTTTAACATCATTAAATTTTTTATAGTGCGTAATAGCCCGGGGTGCTTTAACAGAAAAGCGAAAGTTTGCCGGGCTCTTGTTATACCAGTTTTGTAAAAATGCTATTTGCGGAAAACGATAGAAGGTAACATTTAATTCAAGGGTAGTAAAATGATCGCAATAATAATCGAACCATTTACTTTGAGGCAGGTTTTCGGGATAAAAAGTTCCCTTCCAATCTTTATAATGAAATCCAGAACACCCTATATGCCATTCCATTTTCCGTTGTATAATTAATTGAATAACCCATACGATATTTTTTTGTTTTGGAAGAAATGCAACTTTGGCATTTCTTCTCTTTGTATCATTTTTGTAGAACCGGAATATTTTGCTGTTGGTCGAAAAATATTGCGGTATTTTTTTGCACATTTGTATACAAGCACAACCAAATGCATTTTTTATACCCTGCCTTTTTATTTGCATTAATATCGCTCGCCATACCTGTTTTAATACACCTGTTTAATTTCCGCAGGTATCAAAAGGTATACTTTAGTAATGTGCAGTTTCTGAAAGAGATCCGCGAGCAGCAATCATCACGCAGAAATTTAAAGGAGCGTTTAATATTAGTCTCTCGTTTATTGGCATTATTGTTTTTGATATTGGCATTTGCCCGTCCTTATATACCAGGGCCGCATGTAGCTAACGCGGGTGCCCAAAAAGAGATAAGTGTTTTTATAGACAACTCTTATTCTATGGAAACGCTTAATCGTGAAGGTTCATTACTGGACGAAGCCAAGCGCCGTGCAAAAGAAATTGTTTCTGCTTATAACATTAACGACCGTTTTCAATTACTTACACAAGATTTTGAAGGTAAACACCAGCGTCTATTAAGCCGCGATGAATTTGACGACGCTGTTGATGCCGTAAAGATCAGCCCAAGAAGCCGCACCTTACAACAGATCATTAACCGCCAGGAGAGTTTGTTGAACATACAAGGCGGTGCAGGAAAGGCAATATTTATTATATCCGATTTTCAAAAGAATATAACCGGTAATCAACCCGTAAAAGCAAGTGACGGTATTAGTGTAAACCTTGTGCAGCTAAAAGCCAATACGCTTGCTAATGTGGCTGTTGATTCTGTATGGCTGTTAAATGCCATACATCGCCCCGGCGAAACAGAAAAAATAGTAGTTCGGTTGCAAAATTACGCAGGGGAAAACTCGACAAAAATACCATTGAAGTTATTAATTAACGGCTCGCAAAAAGCTTTAGGTGGCTTTGTGGTAAATGCACGTTCGGCACAAAACGATACCTTAACATTCTCAGGTCTGCAACCCGGCTGGCAAAAAGGCGAGATCCGGTTACAGGACAATCCGGTAATATTTGACAACCAGTTTTACTTTACATTCAATGTAAAAGAGCAAATGCCGGTATTGTTGATAGATGGTGGCACCCCGAATATATTCTTAAAATCGGTTTTTGCATCCGACCCGTTTTTTAATGTAAAGCAAGCGCCTGATGGCAATATTGATTATGCCGCTTTAAGTACCTATCCGTTAATTGTGATAAGCGATGTTCGATCCATTACAGCCGGTGTAGCTCAGCAATTGAAAAGCTATGTAAATAAAGGTGGCACATTATGTGTTTTTCCGTCTGCGGATGCCGATCTGCCTAGCTACACTACTTTCTTACAATCAATGAATGCGGGGTATCCCGAAAAACTGATCACCCAGAATTTAAAAATATCGGCGCTTAATATGCAAAGCCCGGTATTTAAAAATATTTTCGAGGAGTTTCCTCAAAACCCGGACCTGCCTGTCGTGAAAAAATATTATAAGCTAAGCGCTGGTGGTAATGGTGCCGAAAGTTTAATGAATATAACAGGCGGCGATGCTTTTTGGGCAAGCTACAAATCGGGCAAAGGAAAGGTATATGTTTCGACCGTTCCTCTTAATGATGATTTTAGCAGCTTACAGCGTCATGCATTATTTGTGCCTGCTATGTTCCGCATTGCATTGCTAAGCGGCAATGAACAAGCATTGTTTTATTCGCTGGGACATGATGAAACAATGGAAATACCATCTATCCAAACCTCAGAAAAACAATTACTGAAACTGGTAAAAGGAAATCAAAGTGTAATACCCGACGTACGCCAACAGGAGGGAAGCACCATGCTTTATGCATCAGACCAATTGCAGGAAACTGGTTTATACGACCTGAAAAAGAACGATAGCACGGTATCGGTAATGGCATTTAATGATAACCGCAGCGAATCGGACCTAAGTTATTATACACCGTCTGAACTCAATAAACTGGTGCCACAAGCGGCTGATGTTTTGGAAGGCGGCAAAGGGTCATTAAAAGATAAAGTAGGAGAAACAAGTTTTGGACTGCAATTATGGAAACTTTGTATAATTTTGGCATTGTTAAGCCTGGCTGCAGAAATATTGCTGATAAAGTTCTATAGGGTCGATCAGTCAACCATTTTACAGCCGAGTTGATACTATCACATTCATACCAAAAGCAGCGCTAATGAATTTGCTTATCAAATCTGCCACTTTAATTGATCCCAACTCTCCATTTAATCAAAAAACTGTCGATATTCTTATTGAAAAAGGTGTAATCGCTAAGATCGCCACCGGCATTAAGGCTGATGCACCTGTTTTTGACGCAAATGGAAAATATGTTTCTCCCGGTTTTTTTGACTTGAACTGCAATATTGGCGAATTAGGCTTTGAAACCAAAGAGACCCTTGAAACCGGAACGCGCGCAGCAGCTGCCGGAGGTTTTACAGGAATAGCAATGATGCCAAATACTCAACCACCTGTACATTCAAAGGCAGAAGTAGAATACTTGCATAACCGCGCTAAGAATAATTTGGTTGATGCTTATCCTTTAGGAACCATATCGCACAAACGCGAAGGAAAGGATATGGCAGAAATGTACGATATGTTTTTAAGTGGCGCCAAAGCATTTACCGATGGTAACCGCCCGGTACAGGATGCTGGTTTAATGGAACGGGCCTTATTATACACACAGGGATTTAAAGCGCTTGTATTTTCTTATCCCGAAGATACAGCCATAGCCGGAAAAGCGAAAGTAAATGAAGGTGAAGTAAGTACGCAGCTGGGTATGAAAGGCATACCATCATTAGCCGAGGAATTGATGATAGCCCGCGATTTGTATTTGGCTGAATACACCGGTTCAAAAATTCACTTTAGCACTATATCAACCACACGCTCGGTAGAGCTGATAAAAGAAGCAAAGAAAAAAGGGTTACCCGTAACTTGCGACGTAGCTGCTTATCACTTAGTGCTTACCGATGATGAATTACAGGGCTTCGATAGTAATTATAAAGTAAAGCCACCGCTACGTACTCGTAAAGATGTAAACGCGCTTATAAAGGGTTTAAAAGATGGTACAATAGATGCCATTGTATCGCAACATACCCCTCACGAGATAGAGTTTAAAGATGTAGAGTTTGAAGTGGCTGAATATGGAAATATCGGCTTGCAAACCACTTTCTCTTTAGCGATTAAAGCGGGGTTGGATATTAACCTCATCATTGAAAAAATGGCGGTTAACCCACGGAAGATATTGGATGTTGAAATACCTGCCATCGCCGAAGGCAACAAAGCCAACTTAATAGTTTTTGATAAGGACGCTGAATGGGAGTACAATAAAGCCAATAATCAATCAAAATCGTGCAATTCACCTTTTATTGGAATGAGCTTAAAAGGGCAGGTGTTGTTAACTGTTAACAACAATCAAAAATTTTAAAATCTACTATTATGATAGACCCAAAGATAAAATCTGCAATAAGCGCTGCTCTAAACGCTTTTACCCAATATGGCAGTTTTAATGCCGACCAACATATTGCCACATTTGAAAAGGTTTTTAATTCAGAAAAAGATTTCATGAGCAAGGTTGCCGCGCTTGACGAGGTATTTGATAACCATCCACAATTGGAAGAATTACGCGAAGTGTTTTTTGATCTGCTGATGATCAACTTTTTTAGTGCCGATGTGAAAAAATTGGAGGATGATTATTTAGAAACCCCTGAGTGGGAAGATATAGAAGAAAAAACATTGGATAGAGGCACCGAGCTTTTGAATTTGCTACTATATTTAAATGAATGTGAAGACGAAGAAATTGAACCGGAACTGGAAGATTACTTAAAAGAGTTTTTATTGGTTGATGAAGACGAGTTCCAGGACGAGTACCGCATTTATGAGCCGGTTATTTCTAACCAGATATTAATGGAAAGCCCTGTTGAAGAAATAAATAAAGTAGCCTTCAAATTACCCGAGGATTCAGAATTAAAGGAACTATTTTACCCCATGATGTGCTTTTTCCAAAACCCAAACACATCTGCCGACGTAAAAAATAATATTGCGGCTAAGGCTGTAAATAAACCCTTTGATATGGCAGTATTTTGTATATTAGAGGCATTTAACTAACCTCATTAACCCTAAAACAATGGAAACAACACTTACACCAAAACCAAATGCTACTAAAGTGGCGACAAAATGGGCTTTAATTAATGCCGTTACAGCAATTGTAATTACGTATATATTTCAGTTTATGAATATCGATCAGAGTTCATCTGTGAAATATATAAGCTATATACCTTTTATCGTATTTCTATTTCTTGCGCAAAAAGAATTTAGGGATGAATTGGGTGGCTATATCTCTTTTGGCGATGCTTTTTCGGCAGGTTTCAGGTTCTCTTTATTTACAGGGTTAATTTTAGCTGTATTTATTTACCTGTACCTGGCTATATTAAGCCCGGACGTATTTGCAAAAGCTTTGGCAACATCTGAAGCGCAAATGCGTGAGAAAAACAACATGAGCGACGAGCAAATTGCCAAAGCTATGGAGATTGCCCATAAATGGGGCCCAATATTTGGTGCATTCGGTGCTGCAATAGTTTATGCTATTTGTGGTGCGATAATATCATTAATAGGTGCTGCAATATTTAAAAAGGAACGCTCGCCGTATGATGTTGCACAAGACGCAATTGACCCAACTCAAACTGAAGGATAGTAATTCTACGATATTTTTATAAAACAAAGAAGCCGTTTCAAGTGAAACGGCTTCTTTGTTTTATAGCTAAGTGTCAATGCGCATTGAATTGAGCACTAAGCCTCAGATGGTTTAATAACCACTTCTTTATGGTGCCCGTTCATCTTTTTTGGTGTCGTTAAAATTTCAAGATCCATATATTGCTTAAAGTTACGTACATCATTATCTACCAGGTTTTTAAATACCGGGTTTAATATATGCGCTATACTTGCGCCAACACCACCTGCCGGTGGTTGATAGCTTATCACAATGTCCACCAAAGTACCCCGGCCGCTTTCGGCATCTCTAAAACGTACTTTACCTGCATTATCAATTATCGATCCGGGTAACGAACTCCAACCTATCATATGGTCGGTTTCATCTTTTACTATCTCCGCATCCCAGCTTACGCGGGCAAAATTCATAGGCAGTTTTAGTACCCAGTGTGAACGCTTGTTATCCAATGCCTCTACACTTTCCAAATGATTCATAAATAATGGCAAATTATCCAGCTTGCGCCAAAATTGATATACCTGGTGCCTTGGCTTATCAATTAAAAACGACGAGCGGATATTTATATTAATAGGATCCTGCGTGTTTTTGCCAATACGGTCATAAATGGCGCAATGCCCGCTAATCCCCCGGTTTAATAAATATCCGCCTGCGCCCAATTTTAAAGTGCTAAGCAGCGGGCTTTTAAATAAATTCCTCAATCCTGAAAGGGAAAGTTTCATCCCGGTGGCTATTGAAATATAGCGCTCGGGCCAGTTCAGGTTTATATTTTCATCAGCGGCGGCAGTATGTCGTCTGTTGGCCTGCTGTAATGCTCTTGTTGCCATAATAATTAGTCTATAAAAACTAAACAGCATATAGCGTTACAGGTTTTTATTCTTTTCATATATTTTAACAGGTTAACTCATTATTGATAATTGAATTTTAATATATTGCAGTTGAATAAGTTAACATGACCAACACTTCGAAGCCGGCACACCCAATTATTTTTTTGTTTTTAGCGCTCCCTTCCGGGATAATGCAGGGTTATCTTACCGTTACTTTAGCGTTTGTTTACAGTAAAGCAGGTATTTCTGTTGAACAAGTTGCCGCTTTAATTGGGCTTAGCCTGGTGCCAAACATATTCAAATTTGTATGGGCTCCCTTGGTTGATACCACTTTGACGGTAAAAAAATGGTTTTTGTTAACCAATGTTATTACATCTGCAGGCCTACTCTGTATGGGAATACTCAAAGTTAGTCCTGCGAATATTCCGTTAATAGGCATTATCATATTTACAACGTTTTTTGCGGGAACTTTTGTGGTACTCTGTACAAGCAGTTTTATGGCTTATGACACTTCGCCAAAAACAATTGGGCGTGCAGGTGGCTATTTTAATGTAGGTAATATAGGTGGAATTGGGCTTGGCGGTGGGGCAGGGTTGTGGATGGTACAACGTTTACCAGCCGATTGGATGGTAAGCGCTATATTAGGTATTGCCTGTTTAGTATGCACTTTCGCACTATTTTTTGTTAAAGAGCCACAATCGTACATAAGGGTAAAAAAGGTTACCACAACTATGGTAAACCTTTTTAAGGATATATGGACAACTATAAAAGCTAAATCAGGTGTTCTTGCTTTATTTCTTGCATTTATGCCATTATGTACGGGTGCAGCCGGTACACTTTTTGCCGCAATGGCCAAAGACTGGAATGCCAGCGCCGATACGGTTGCCATAATAACAGGAGTATTAGGTGGCATAGTAACAAGTTTAGGGTGTTTGCTTGGTGGATGGATCTGCGATGCCATTGACCGCCAATTGGCTTATATATTATTTGGCGCTTCGCAGGGTGTTTGTGCAATTGGCATGGCTTATTGCCCGCATACTCAACTTTTTTATATTATTTGGACAGTTATTTATTCCATTGTAAATGGGCTTGCTTATGCAGGCTTTACTGCTTTTGTTTTAGAAGTAATTGGCAAGGGCGCTGCATCAACCAAATACAATTTATATGCAGGGCTTTCAAATACGCCTATTTATTTTCTAACTATCATTGAGGGATGGGCAAATACCCGTTTTGGCTCCCGAGGAATACTAAACGGTGAGGCATTAAGCGCCATCTGCGCTATAATTTTATTCTTATTGTTTAAAAAAATGTTAAGAATAAAACCAATAGAAACGGAACAGGTGCAAATTCCAACCTCTGTTTAGATATCTATTTGCCTTTTTCAATTCTTATATTACCTTTGCATCGCTTTAGGTTTCTTTGCAAGCATATCTGTAAAGAATTAAAAGGGAATACGGTGTAATTCCGTAACTGTCCCGCAGCTGTAAGCTCCATAACCAATGTCCATTCTTGGTCACTATTCCGCAGGGGATGGGAAGACCGGACAAAAGGGGAGTAAGTCAGAAGACCTGCCAGAGCAATATTTGTTATTCATAGCTTTCGGGGATTGAAGCTTGGATGGAATGCTCTTACTAGTAGTGTATTTTCATTTCAAATGTTTCCAATTTTTGTTTGCTGTGGGTTAAAACTCACAACAAAATGAAAAAAAATTATTTATTCGTTGCTGCAGGCCTGGGGCTTGTACAACTGGCGTTGCTGAGTACGGCAGCGCATGCCCAGGACTCAACCAGGGTGCTTAACAGTGTGGTGGTAACCGCTTCACGGTCACCAAAAAAATTGTCAGAGATTGGTCGCGTAGTTACCGTAATATCGTCTGCAGACATCAGTCATGCGCAAGGTAAATCGTTACCCGAATTATTAAATACAGTTCCGGGTATCACATTTTCGGGTGCCGAAAACGCACGTGGAATTAGCTCAGCCCTCTATGTAAGAGGGTCGTCAACAGGTAATACATTGGTATTAATTGATGGCTTCCCGGTAAATAATGCTTCGTCAATTGACAATAGCTATGATTTAAATGCATTTCCTTTAGACCAAATAGATCACATCGAAATATTAAAGGGTACCGGCTCAACTTTGTATGGGTCTGACGCGGTGGCTGGTGTAATAAATATTATTACCAAACATCCAAAAGAAAACGGACTGAAAGCTAACGTATTACTGGGAGGTGGAACTTATAACACTTTTAATGAAGCCGCAGGTTTAAATGGTAAAATTAATAATACTGGTATTGCTATAAATTTATCAAATACCGATTCAAGGGGATTTCCGGCAGCGACTGATACAACAGGCAAGGCAGGATTTAAAAATGATGGCTTTCATCAACGGGCTGCCAGCGCAAATTTAAATCAGCAGGTATCAAAGAATCTTACCTTGAACGGAAATTTTCAGGCAACTTATAATACCGGCGATTTACCTTATGGTGCCTACGCCGATGATAAAAATTACACCTATAACAATACTTTTATATATGGTGGAGTTGGCGGTAAGTTATTATTGCCGAAAGGCGCAGTAGTTTTAAATATAAGCCAGAATAATGTGGCCAACAATTATTCAGAATTACCATCGGCTCAGAATTTTAATACTACGCAATCTGTAAGAAACTCTGGCCGCATATCAAACATAGAATCTGTATTCAATTATAACCTGGATAAGTATTTAGATATAACAAGTGGGGCAGGATATAAATACAGTAATACCACCCAGTATAGTTTATATAATAGCCCAGGTTATACGCCGCCTGCATCTGTTATAGAACCGGGGACGGCAAACAATAGTATTGCCAGCGCTTTTACTTCGCTATTTTTCAAGGCTGACATATTTCACCTCGAATTAGGCGGCAGGTACAACCATCACAGTAAATATGGCAATAACTTTACTTATACTTTTAATCCTTCCATCATATTAGCCGATCAGCTTAAGATATTTGGTACAGTTGCGTCGGCTTTTAAAGCACCAACCTTATACCAGTTATTCTCCCAATACGGTAACATTAATTTGAAACCAGAAACTACTACTTCGTACGAAGCAGGTTTTGATTGGGAAATAGTAAAAAATACGCTATCGTTCAACACGGTTTTTTATAAGAACAATACCAATAGTGTTATCTATTTCTTTACTGAATCTACCTCGCCGTTTGCTTCTTTTTACAAAAACGGCCAACTTCAAAAGGATAAAGGATATGAAAGCGAAATAAAATATAGCGTCGATAAGTTAAAAGCGTCTGCGTACCTGGCCTATGTAACTGGCGTATTAACGGATGCCAGCGGTAATAGTACAAACAACCTCTTCCGCAGGCCCAAGTTTACGTCGGGCGCAAATGTTTACTACCAGTTTTGCGATAAATTTTCAGCCGGTTTAAATTATAAACTAACAGGCGATAGGCAAGACCAGGATTTTAGTGCTTTCCCATCTAAAATTGTAACATTAAAACATTATAGTTTGGTAGATGCTCACTTACAGTATGAAGCAGATAAAAAAATCAGCCTATTTGCCGATTTGAAGAATCTTTTTGATGCTAAATATACCGATTGGCTCGGCTATAACACCCGTGGTTTTAATTTTATGGCCGGGGTAAAATACAGAATAAATTAAACAATTTTTATTTGATGAGATAATCCGTAATTTTACACCATAAACTTAATTATGTCATTAAAGAAAATAAATATCCGGACTGTAGTACTTGTTTTGTTGCTATTGGCAGCAGCGGCAATGCGTTTAGTGAATGTTAAATATACCGCGCTTAGCAATTTTACGCCGGTAGGTGCAATTGCCTTATTTGGCGGTGCTTATTTTACAGATAAATGGAAAGCATACGTGGTGGTTTTAGCTACCTTATTCGTGAGCGATATTGCCATAAATTATATGTATACCTCAAAAGTGATATTATGGTATGGCGGCTCGTTTTGGGTTTATTTATGCTTTGCCATAATGGTATTTGTAGGTACATTAATTAAGAAAGTTAACTTTGTTAATGTTTCAGCAGCTTCATTAGTTTCTGTATTGATACATTGGCTAATTATGGATATGCCATTTTTATATAGTGTTTCACTTTATCCGCATACCTTAGCTGGTTACGGTCAATCGTTAGTAGCTGCTATTCCATTTGAAAAGAATATGGTTTTAGGCGATATGCTTTATTGCGCCTTACTTTTCGGTGGATTTGAGTTGGCTAAAAGCAAATACACCGTATTGCGCACCAACAGGGAATTAGCTGTTTAATAACATAACTTAAAATATAAAAGCGATTCGAAAGGGTCGCTTTTTTTATGAGGTGATATTTATGAAAAGCATTGTTGTATTAACCGGAGCAGGAATCAGCGCCGAAAGCGGTTTAAAGACGTTTAGAGACAGCGATGGCCTTTGGGAAGGTTATGACATAGCCGAGGTAGCAACGCCCGAAGCATGGCAGCGCAACCCGCAACTGGTGCAGGACTTTTATAACCAACGCCGCAAATCGGTTTTAGAAGCTGAACCTAATGCAGCACATTACGCGTTGGCTAAACTGGAAGATAAATATAAGGTAACCATCATCACCCAAAATATTGATGACCTGCACGAAAGGGGAGGATCGACCAATGTTATACACCTGCATGGTATTATTACCCGTTCACAATCAAGCTTAAATCCAACTCTTACTTATCCAATTAATGGATGGGAGTTAAGAATGGACGAGGTATGTGAGTTAGGCTCACCATTACGCGCGCATGTAGTTTGGTTTGGCGAAGATGTGCCAATGATAAACAAAGCGGCAGTGATATGCAGTACGGCTGATCTGTTTATTTTGGTAGGTAGTTCCTTAGCTGTGTATCCCGCAGCAGGATTAATAAACTATGTCGACCCAAATGTGATGAAGTATATCATCGACCCTAAAATACCGGCTGTACATCAGCATAATTTTATAAAAATAGAAGAAAAGGCAACGGTTGGCGTACCTGATTTAGTTGAACAATTGTTAAATGAATAAGATTCCTTGCATATTTAACTGGAGCGGCGGTAAAGACAGTTCACTGGCTTTATATTATTGCCTGCAAAACCCCGAACTTGACATCAGGTACCTGGTTACTACCGTTAATGATGCTGTTGATCGTATATCTATGCATGGCGTACGGGTTGAATTATTGATCAAACAAGCCGAAAGTATTGGTATACCATTATACCAGATACGGCTTCCCGAAATGCCTGGCATGAAGGAATATGACGATACCATGCGAGCTCATCTGCAAAAATTTAAAGATGAAGGTATCACCCATTCTATTTTTGGCGATATATTTTTAGAGGATCTGAAGAAATATCGCGATGACCGCCTTGCTGAAATTGGTATGACCGGTATTTATCCGCTTTGGAAACGCGATACGCACGAACTGATAGATGAGTTTTTATTATTAGGCTTTGGCACGGTGATAGCCTGCACCCAAGCCCGTTTAGAAGAATTTGTCGGAAAGGAAATAACCGAAGAGCTTATTGCAGCTTTGCCTGTCGATGTAGACGTATGTGGCGAAAATGGCGAGTTTCACACCTTTGCTTTTAAGGGCCCGATCTTTAATAATCCAATAAATTATAAAACAGGGGAGATGGTATTTAAAGAATATAAAGCCCCAAAAAGCTTGGATGATTCCTGCATTTCAAAAGCACCTGAAATAAGCGGTTTTTGGTATTGTGACCTGCTTTCTGTGTGAAAATAGCCGCCAAATAAAATTCTGCGAGGTTATTTTATAATTTATTAATTATTATAAATCAGGTTGCTATAAAATTTACCTCTACTAATAGTTGTAGCGATAGTAAGTGTCTTTAAAATCTTTTTGCATCTCGACAAAACGGGTGGCAACTGTCTTTAAAAACTCCTCATCCAGTATTTCAAACACACTGTTTACCCCATCAGTCAGGTCCATTTCCGGTATTTTGTATGATTGTTCAAATATCCCTTTTTCTATTTTCACAATAAACTTTTGGTTCATGCTGAAGATGGATATTTTAAAATCGGGGTGGGGCAGTTCTGCTATTACTCTCATGTTATTGGCTTGGTGAATGGCGGTTGGCGCCAGGCACATAATAATTTTATATAATAAACGCCGTACACCTTACTCCGTGCACCGTGCTAATGGGTCCTTGCCCTTTATTGTTCCAAAACTTTCAATCGGCATAAATCTCGCGAATAGTTCTTCGCTATACCAATTTTCTAATCTTGTTTTTTTTATTACTTCGGCATGTTCACGAGATTGATAGGCAAATGCTTTCACATCATCCAAACTTTCCCATATAGAAAACGTGGCTTGCCTGTAAACAGGCGCTTCGCCAATACCAAACGAAGTTATAAATCCTTTAGCATTTACCATCAAATTGGCCACGTCATCAACGTTCGACCAAAAATTCTTTAATTTGTTTATTCGGATAGTGGCGCGTGTTAGTACAGCTACTTTGCCGGTATAATTTTGCACGTCGGGTTTGCCAAAAGGTTCCTTGCCATCCCATTTACCGTGGCTTTGCAGGGGGTGGCAAAGTATTGTCCAGTTTTCAGTCGCTAATAATTTCCACCATTTGCTAATAAATGAGTGATTATAAAATCTGTCAAAGTCTTCTCGTTCATTCCATACGGCCAATAATCCCCATTGCTGCCAATCAGGTTTCAGGTCGAAAGTTCCATTATGTCCACTGCCCAGCAGCTTCCAGAAGGTACATCCTTTTTGTAACCACATAAATAAACGGTGTAAAGCCATAGCCAACAAAGCAAACGGAATAAACAGTTTGCGGTAACGTATAATAGTGAGGCTAACTATCAATTATTACTTGCATTAAAAGTAAATCCAATAGAAGGGAAAAGGTCTTTTTTAAAATTTTCAAATTCAGATTCATCAAGTATACCACGGTCTTTTAACCACATTAATTGATCCATTAACCTATCTGGAGATAAATGCGGCTCACGTTTGGTATATTTATTGACCAAATACGATTTCTGTTCAGACAAAAATAGATCTATAAATTTTTGAACTTTGGTTTTGTTGGGAATATTTCTGTAAAATAGAATATACCTTTTATCAGCAAGCATTAAATGAATATTGTTTGAAAAACCTACCCAAAAAAGAAAAAGTATTATAGGGGTTAAAATAATATAGAAGATGGTGTCTTCCCAGTCGCCTTTGTTTCCAATTAATGTTTCATTTATGTTTACAAAAAGGCCAATTAGACAGATCACACTAAAAATTAATAAATACCTGTTAGCATCCATCTTTTTGATGGTTTTTCTGCCAATTTCTTCAAAAGGAAATTCCTCTTCATAGTATTTAAATGGCTTAGACATTGAAATTTTTAATGAAGATGGAGTTATTTCAAAATATCTTTTAGTAAGAAATCTCCTTTGATTAAGTATGTGAGACATTTAAGTTATTTTTGCCTAAAATTAATAATATTCAAAACATAGATGGCAGAAGATCTTAAAATAGTAACCTCAACTGATAAAGAAGAACAATACCAATCGCTTTTACCGCAAATTGAAGCCCTTCTTTATGGCGAGCCCGACCTTGTGGCTAATCTTGCCAACGTATGCGCGGCTTTAAAAGAGCAGTTTAAATGGTTTTGGGTTGGCTTTTATTTGGTTAAAGGTGATGAGTTGGTTTTAGGCCCCTTCCAGGGACCGGTGGCTTGCACGCGTATTGCAAAAGGTAAGGGGGTGTGTGGCGTATCATGGCAAAAAGCCGAAACATTGATAGTGCCCGATGTTGACGAATTTCCCGGGCATATTGCCTGCAGTTCGTTGTCCCGGTCGGAAATTGTGATCCCGTTATTTCATAACAGTGAAGTAATTGGCGTGTTGGATGTTGATAGCGAGGAATTGGCAAAGTTTGATGATATCGATGCCAAATACCTTAAAAAAGTTGTGGAACTGATACACTTTAATGAGTAAAATATTTTTACTAGCCGGCCTCGGTGCCGATACCCGGGTTTACAATAATATTGACCTGCATGAGCATGATGTTACCCCGGTAGATTGGATAGAACCTAATAAAACTGATACTTTACAAACCTACGCGCAAAAGATTATCCATCAATATCATATCACTAAAAATTCTATTATAATAGGCAATTCGTTAGGAGGAATGCTGGCTGTTGAAATTGCCAAGCTAATGCCCATAAACAAAGTGATATTAATATCAAGCATTAAAACAATTGACGAAGCGCCAGGCTACTTTAAGTTTTTCCGTGCCATACCTTTACATAGAATTATCCCCACAAACCTTTATAGTTCGCTTGGCTTTTTAATTGAATTGGTTTTCGGCAAAATGAATGCCGCTGATAAATGGCTGTTTAAAGATATGCTCAAAAATTCATCGCCAAAATTTTTACATTGGGCCATGGAAGCTGCATTAAAATGGGATAACCGGGTTATACCACCGAATGTTTATCACATCACCGGTGATAAGGACATGGTTTTCTCCCACAAGAAAATTAAAGGCGCAACCATTATTAAAGGCGGCACGCATATTATGATATTTGATAAATCGAAAGAAATCAACAAGTTATTAAAGTCAATTCTAAAGAAAAAATGAAACTACCACAGTCTTTTTACGAACGTGACGATGTAGTGCAAATAAGCCGGGAATTGCTGGGTAAATATCTGTTTACCTATATAGATGGTGATTTAACCGGCGGATACATTGTTGAAACAGAAGCCTATAATGGCGTTATCGACAGAGCATCGCACGCCTTTGGCAATCGCCAAACTCCACGTACACAAATCATGTTCGGTCATGGTGGTGTTTCTTATGTTTATCTCTGCTATGGCATACATGAAATGTTTAATGTGGTAACCAATACTGAAGGTACTCCGCATGCTATATTGATCCGTGCCGTACATCCGACCGATGGATTGGATATCATGCTGTTAAGGCGCAATATGGAGAAGGTAAAAAACAATATTACATCGGGCCCGGGTTCTGTTGCGCAGGCTTTAGGTATTTCGCGTAAAATAAACGCTATCAGCCTACAAAGTGACGTTTTATGGATAGAAGATAGGGGTATGACATTCCCCAATGAAGCTATTGCCGCCGTACCACGGGTAGGCGTGGCCTATGCCGGTCCGGATGCGTTATTACCGTATCGTTTTTATGTTAAAGGCGACCCATACGTTAGTAAACCCAATAAATAATATTGTAATATTGAATAATGAACTACCACGATAATTTAGATTTTGCTTTACAATTAGACGAACAGGATTCGTTAAAGGAATACCATTCCAAATTCTTAGTGCCGCAGCATAACGGGAAGGATGCGATTTACTTTTGCGGCAATTCGTTAGGATTGCAACCTGTTACTGCTAAACAATATATCAACGACCAACTAAACAATTGGAAAGAGCTTGCCATTGAAGGTTTTTTTACCGGCGATGACCCGTGGCTGGATTATCATAAGAACCTAACCGGGACACTTGCTGATATTGTTGGCGCAAAAAAGGAAGAAGTAAGCATTATGAACTCGCTTACGGTAAACCTTCACTTGTTAATGGTAAGTTTCTATAAACCAACTAATAAAAGGTTTAAAATAATAATGGAAAGCGGCGCTTTCCCGTCAGATCAATATGCTATTGCAAGCCAGGTTGTATTTCATGGCTATAAACCAGAAGATGCCATTATTGAAATATTCCCGCGTGATGGCGAGCATACTTTACGTACCGAAGACATCCTTAAAAGCATAAATAACAATGCCGATGAACTGGCATTGGTGCTATTTGCAGGTATAAATTATTTCACCGGGCAGTTGTTTGATATGGAAGCCATAACCAAAGCCAGCCATAAAGCAGGTGCATACGCAGGTTTTGATTTGGCACATGCCGCTGGTAATGTGCCGCTTAAACTGCACGAGTGGAACGTAGATTTTGCCTGCTGGTGTTCGTATAAATACATGAACTCAGGCCCCGGTGGTATAAGCGGTATTTTTGTTAACGAGAAACATTTTGGCGATAAAACACTGAAACGTTTTGCCGGATGGTGGGGCTACCGCCAGGATAAGCGGTTTTTAATGACGCACGATTTTGAACCCGAAGTAGGCGCAGCAGGCTGGCAATTGAGTACCAGCCCGGTAATGCTGCTTACGCTACATAAAGCTGCCCTTGATATTATTAAACAGGTTGGAGGATTAATCCATCTTCGCCAAAAAAGTGAACAACTCACTGGTTACCTGGAGTTTTTAATTCAACAGATAAACCAAAATAAAGGCGAAGAGCTGTTTAAGATCATTACACCTGGTGACCCTGCTGAACGCGGTTGCCAGCTTTCTATAGTTTGTAAACGCAATGCCAAGGCGATTTTCAATTACTTGACAGATAATGGCGTTATCGGCGATTGGCGCGAACCTAACGTAATTCGTTTAAGCCCGGTGCCGCTTTATAATTCGTTTAAGCAGGTTTTTGAAGCCGGACGTATTCTCGCCGCTTCTGTGCAAGAAAATGGTTTATAGCGGCTAAAATTATGCTCAAAATAGCATTCGATCCTATCTATGCTCATCCTTTGCCGGAAGGACACCGTTTCCCGATGTTGAAATATGAGCTGATACCCGAACAATTATTGCACGAAGGGTTGATAACAAAAGAGAATTTATTCTCACCGGCTCAAATGCCAGAGGAGGTTATTCTATGGACACACGATGCAGAATATTGGAATCAACTTAAAAACCAAACCTTACCTGCAAAAGAACAACGGCGTATTGGCTTTCCATTATCAGCGCAATTGGTTGAACGCGAAGCACGTATAGGGCAGGGCAGTATTGACGGCTGTCATTATGCTTTTGAATATGGCGTAGCCTTTAATGTAGCGGGCGGAACACATCATGCGGGCTACGATTGGGGTGAAGGTTTCTGCTTGCTAAACGATCATGCTATGGCAGCTAACTATTTGTTAAATAACAAATTAGCCTCCTCTATTTTAATTATCGATTTAGATGTTCACCAGGGAAATGGTACCGCGCAAATATTTGCAAACGAATCGCGTGTATTCACTTTTTCTATGCATGGCGCTAATAATTTTCCCTATAGAAAAGAAAAATCAGACCTGGATATTCCATTGCCGGACGGCGTTAGCGATGAAGAGTATTTAAACCTGTTATACAAAACTCTTCCCCAATTAATTGAACGGCAAAAGCCCGATTTTATATTTTACTTAGCTGGGGTAGATGTATTATCTACCGATAAATTAGGCAAACTGGCTTTAAGTAAGGATGCCTGCAAACTGCGTGATCGCTTTGTATTTCAGCAGGCTATCTCGAATTACATTCCTGTACAGGTAAGCATGGGCGGAGGTTATTCACCGCAAATAAAAGATATTGTTGAGTCGCACTGCAATACCTATCGCGTGGCAAATGAATTGTACTTTTAATCTTTAGCCACTATTGGCACTATTTTATATTTATGTTTCCTGCTCATTATTTGGAAACGGATAAACAACATGATGACCGAAGCCATCAACCCTAACGTTAATCCGTACCAAACTCCCGTAACACCAACTTTCAGGTAAATGCCCAGCCAATAACCAACCGGTAAACCAATGATCCAATAGGCAATAAAGGTGATAATCGTTGGAATATTCACATCGCCCATGCCGCGTAATATACCCAGGCCAACAACCTGTGCGCCGTCAAACAATTGAAACAATGCAGCAATGATAAGTAGCTGTGCTGCAATAACTATCACCGCATTATCAGAAGTATATATCCATGGTAAAAAGTGATTACCAAAGGTAAACAGCAAGGCTGTTGCAAACATAAATACCATTACAATATGATAACTTGAAAGGGCAGAGGTGCGTAAATTTTGATGATCTTTAGCGCCAAAGTAATTCCCAGATTTAATTGCAGCAGCAGCAGCTAATCCGCTCGACATCATATAAGTTATCGACGCTAAATTAATAGCTACCTGGTGTGCCGCTAAAGCAACGTAGCTTATTGAGCCAATAATTATTGCTGCGCCGCTAAATGCGCCTATTTCAAAAGTATATTGCAGCGCAACAGGTACACCTATTTTTAAAATTTTAAGGCTCCGTACCCGGTCAATATTTTTTATGGCGAATGTTTTAAGATACTTTTTAAAGTTATGCGATCTGAAAACATACGTCGACATTACAATTGCCATAACACTTCTGTCAATCAAGGTGCTATAACCCACACCACGTATACCCATTGGTGCAATACCGAATAAGCCTTTCACAAATATTATCCCCAGGCAAATATTTAAGATATTACCCCATATAGATATCAGCATGGCCTGTTTGGTAAAGCCCAAACCCTCGGCAAACTGTTTAAAGGTGTTAAATATCAGCATCGGGATTAGCGACAACGCCAACAGTATTAAAAATGGTTTAGTTTGTGTAATTACTTCCGGCGATTGGTGTAAATGCCCTAATAAACAAATGGCACCCAATAGCACCGTCGCAAACAATATAATGCCGGTTAGCAAATTAATAAATAAACTGTTTGATAATAGCTGCCCACATTCATCATAATTATTGCGCCCGTTATTTTGGGCAATAAGAGGGGTGGAGCCATAGGAAATACCTATACCGATAAGCAATACAACAGAAAATATACTGCTACCCAATGATACCCCGGCCAAAGCCACCGTACCTGCAAAATGGCCGATGATAATAATATCCGAAGTTTGAACCAGCGTATGGCCCAATTGAGATATAACAACCGGGATAGCCAGTTTTAAGTTATCGTAATAATGCGGTTTATATTTATGAAGAAGTTTCAAGGCAGCTATAGATTTTGCGGATTAAGCCGCGGTATAATATTCTTCTTTTTCGGTGGTATGTACACGTATTACGCCTGATAACACCAGGTCTACCAATAAGCGCTGCGCACGGCGACGGCTTACTTTTATCAAATCACAAAGCTCTTTAATGGTAATACGGCCTGATGCTTCCAAATAGGTTAATAAAGAACGTTCTTTTTCAGAATATTCTATTAATACACCTTCCTTGTCGGCAGAACGCTTTAACACATCAACCACAATTTTACTGGCCAGCACGCTTTTATCTTTTACGCGCACATATACCCACCATTTGCCATCCTCGGCTAAGGCATAGTGTGGCTTTAAATTGCTTTCGGATATTTCAACCACCAGCACCATTTTGTTATCAAAATAAACCTCCTCAAATACGGGCTCCAATGCCGGCCGTGCATACATATGAGCTGCCTTAGTTATCATATAGCGCTCCTCGTCGTCGGCTTTTACGCCAACTATATTCCCATCATCGGCTACGCCAATTAGCAGCCTGCCGCCTTTATTATTAGCAAAGGAAACCATAGTTTTGGCTATCTTCTCGCAACTGGTTATCGTCTTTTTAAAATCAAGGGATACACCTTCTCCTTCAAAGATCAGTTTTTTAACATTCATGTTCCCCTCCTTTAGTTCCCCTTATAAATTTCAGGGTTATATATTTCCATCCATCGGTCGGGTTTACTTAATGGCGTAAACCCTAATTGGCTGTATAAACCATGTGCATCCGCCGTTGCTAATGACCATCGCCTTAAACCCTGCAATTCCGGATGTTCAATTACTGTTTGTATAAGCCATTTCGATAACCCAATGCCTCTATATTCAGGCAATACAAATACATCGCAAATGTACGCAAATGTGGCCTTGTCTGTTATTACCCTTGTAAAACCTGCCTGTTTATTTTGATAGTATAAGCCAAAACACAAAGAGTTTTCAATGGCACGTTTTACAGTATAGGCCGGTACACCTTTTGCCCAATACGAGTCTTCACTTAAATATTTATGAATAGCAGCAAAATCAAGCAGGTTTTTGTCTGTCGATATTTGGTATCCTTTGTTTATAAAAGACGCATCATTCATTATCGCCCGCATTTTCTATATAATTTAAATTACGCACATAAACCTCGTTCACTACCGATACGCAAACCTCACCCGACTCATCATAAATATCAATGGTATAGGTTTTTATATATTTACCTTCCGTGTTTAATATATGTTCAGCTTCGGCAATATCAGCATCGGTTAAACTAATATTGAAAGACAAATTAGTTAATCCCGGCTTTAAATATTGTATTTGTGAAGATTTTGACCAGGCGATTACTTTATAACCTCTGTGGCTGAATAACTGGTGAAAAAGAACCGGGTAAAACGGGTCGGCAGCTGCAAACAAGGTACCACCAAAAATGGACCGGTTATAGTTTTTGTTTAATAAACTCTTTGCTATTTTAACACTAACGCCACGAAAGCCTTTCTCAAAACCTTTAACCCAAATACGTTGTAAAAGCAGGGGAGGGTAAAATCTCATCACCCATTTTAGCGTCCTTTCTGATACAAGCATAATGGCTAATATCAGTAATTAGCAGGAGAGAAGCAAGTTTGTTGAAAACCTACCAAACCACCTTGTAGCCAACACCGCGTATGTTGATGATCTGTATATTACTATCCACCTGTAATAACTTACGTAACTTGGTTATAAAAACATCAAGGCTGCGGGCGTTAAAGAAACTATCATCGCCCCAAAGTTTTTTCAGCACCATTTCGCGTGGTATTACGTCTTGCTTATGTTGACATAAAAGTTTTAACAAATCGCTTTCACGTGCGGTAAGGCGTATTAGGTTATCGCCGTGACGTATTAAGTTTTTTGCGGGCTCAAATTGCAATTTCCCAACTTGTATCAGCTCATCGTTAGGTTTAACTGTAGGAGAGGGGCTTAACATCCGGTTATTGCTCAACAGCACTTTTATCCTGACGATCAATTCCTCAACACTAAAAGGTTTTTTTAAATAATCGTTAGCACCAATCTCAAATCCGTTAACCACATCCTTAACCTGAGATCGGGCTGTTATAAATATAATAGGGGTCTTTGTATCTTTTTCTCTTATCTTTTTAGCTACTTCAAACCCATCAATTTTGGGCATCATTACATCAAGCGCCAATATGTCTGGTTTGTGCTTTTCGTACTGTTCTAACGCATATTTTCCGTTCGGGCATAGTATTACTTCAAATCCACGCTCTTCCAGGCTCTCGCGCACTATATGTGCTAAAGCTGTTTCATCTTCGGCTAATAATATCTTTACTTTATCCATTGCTTAAAGGTATACAAACAATAAACTCGGTGCCTTTTCCAATCTCGCTTTTTACATTAATAGTACCGCCATGTGCTTCAACAATGTACTTTACATAGCTTAACCCTAAACCTGTGCCTTTTACATTATGCACATTACCAGTTGGCACCCGGTGAAATTTTTCAAAAACCAAATTAACATGCGATGCCGGTATACCAATACCATTATCTTTTACGGATATTATGGCATTATCACCACTTTTATGGCAGCCAATAACTATATGAACCGCCTCGTTTGAATATTTAATGGCATTATCTACCAAATTCAATAACACGTTTCTGAAATGTATTTTGTCGGCATAAATAGCGCTAACCTCGTTATCATTAACGTAATTGATATTTATATTTTTTGTCGATTTTGCTTTTTCTGATGCTATAACTTCGTTTATCATAGCATTCACGTTTATCTTCTCTTTTGTCAGTTCAACGCCTTTATTTTCAAAAGCAGCAATATCCAGCACTTTAGTAACTAAATCATTTAATCGCGACAGTTCATTGCGTGATGTTTGCAGGTATCGTTCTGTTTTTTCTGGGTCGTTTAACGCGTTAAAGTTTTGCATGCCCTCAATAGCTACTGTTATGGTGGCAATGGGCGTTTTTAACTCGTGGGTCATGTTATTAATAAAGTCATCCTTTAGGTCGGCAAGCCGTTTTTGTTGAATAAAAGTTATCCTTATATAATTAAAGCAAAATATGGTGAATAAAATCAGTATAGCCGATAACATTAAAGTAGCCAGCATATTCCGTAACACATTGAATTGTGGATTTAAGAACTTGGCCCTGATAAATAATTCCTCGACTCCTATGCCAAACACTTTAAAACCATGATATTTATAACTGTACTCATCCGTTTCGCTATAATGCATATTGGTTGGAGAGGGCGCTGTATTTTTACGCGATATAACCAGTTGATACGGCGCGTTAATATGTATTTTTTCCAACTCGGATTTAAAATATTTATAAAGTTTCAAACTATCTGCTGCACGATAATTTAATGGTGCTTCATATACTCCCGACAATTTAAAATGAGAGGTTTTCGGTTTTGGTGATTGCGTAATAGGTGCACTGGCCTTAGTTTTTAAATTTAATAACTGCTTTTGAGTTGGCTTTGCGTTCTTTTTTAAGTCGAACAAAACCATGTCAGCTTTTTTTGCGCGGGTATTGTCATTTGATTTAATAAAATCTTTTAAAATAGAGTCGCGCAAATGTTTATAATATTTTGGCGGTTGCTTCATTAAACTATCATGCGATTTATATTTTAATGCAAAAGCCAGCATAGATTTACCTTTAAAACTCATGTTACGAAAATGTGCCGAATTGTTTCTAATATCAGCCATTGTAAAAAGATTCGCACCTAAATCAATAGAACTTAACACGCTGGTTATTTTCCTCATCAATTCAGGCACATAAAAAGCTGTTTCCGTTATTGATTCGGGTAGGGTAGGGTTCTGATTGACCTTTTTTCCGTATAGGTCCAGAGTTGACTTTGATAAAGTGTAAGGCTCGGGTGGAAGAATATCCTTATGTAAAAACAAAATATCGTACGACTCTTTAATTCCTATTGGCGGTTGTGGCAATGTATCAACCTTAATAACCATTTCGGGCGGAGAGAGGCGCTTAACTAAAACACGACGTATCGAATCAAAATAATCTTTTTTGCACTCGTCCATTGCCTTTTGCATGGCGCTGTTAGCGTTCGTATCAAACTTTTCTTTGTTAACCGCATAAGCATTAGCTGTCCAGTAAATTTGAAATAAAATGATGCCCAATAGCGCCAGCGCCATTAAAACAAACACTATATTTAATTTCTTCTTCATTTGCTTTACTGCTTTTTAGCTAAAGTATACTCACCCCAGCAATCTGTATGCGCGTCTCTTTGTGTTAAACGTGAATTTAACTCGGCTATGGCCTGCTCCATTTCTGCATTGCTAATTGGTTGTACATTCATATTAGCCGCCATATTCATACCACCCGGTGGTGCACCTATATTAACATGCTCGGGTGGCTGGTACCCGTTGATGATCATGTGGTAGCTAAACTGTTGGGCGTTGTTAGCAGAAAGTTTTAAAAGCTTAAGCGGTACCGACATCTCAAGTGTATAGATCTTCTTATTATCAAATTGACCTGATGCCTTAATACCAACATCGTTATAAATGGATAAGGTATCTAAACCATCAATACCTTTTACAACAATGGTATTTAATTTTTGCAATGCTTTATTGTAAGTATTCATGTATGCATTGGCAATGTTGATAGATGTATCAGGTATTGCGTTCGATTTTTTAGCGGTTAATAAATTATGAATAGCATTTTTACTATTATAAACCGGGTATTGAATACTAATTTTATCCTTATCGTTCTTTTTGCCCGATTTATAAATATCAAAAGTAAAACCGTAACCTACAATGGTATTTATTACATAAGTATCAGTTGCCTGTAACACCAGGTAAAGTGTTTCATCGTCATTAGCAATGGTGTATGACAAGTTTGTAGCGTTGTTATGGGCCTGGAATGTATAATCCCATTCGGTGGCTTTTCCGTCAATTTTAACATTTGCAGGAAGCCTGACACCAACTGCTTGTAAATTGGGAAGCTTTTGTGCCTTTGTTATGCTGACATAGCATAACAAAACCAATAACACCGCACTTGAAATACTTTTCATATTAGGATATTAAGTATTATTTTTTTACCAATGTATACTCTCCCCAAAAATCGGTAGGTGCAGAGAGTTTTGCAACATATACGTTCATACTGGCAGACATCTTTTCTATAAACGCTACTTGCTCAGGTGTGCTGTTTGCAGCTGGCGGTCCTATACTCATACTTGCGGCACCCTTAGCACCATTTGAAATAACGTGGTAATTAAATTTCGACGCATTGTCTACAGACAATCCCAGTTTTTTAAGCGAAATGGCCATTTCAAAAGTATAAGCACCACTACGATTAAAAGATTCGGCAACTTTAATTCCGTCTTCATTATATACCGATATTAAACTATCAATACCGGCAATACCTGTTACGCCGATCCATTTTACTTTTTCATTCAGCGAGGCATTTCTCTTTCTCACTACTGAATCTAAGGCACGGATAGACGTATCTGGAATTGATCCTTTACGGGGACGAAGGAAAACTAAAGAAGCCTTTTTATCAATTAACGGATAAGTAACAGTCATTACATCTTTATCATTCTTTTTACCCGACCTGGGAATAACTAAAGTTATACCGCCACCTGCAATACGGTTTATAATATCAATATCTGTTGCCTGTACAGTAAAATACAGGTTTTCATCATCATTAGCCAAAGTATAAAAAATATCTGTAGCGTTATTATAGGCTTGGAATGTATTATCCCATTCGGTTGTTTTACCGTCAATTTTGATGTTTACAGGTGCGCGTAAACCGTTTTGCTGTACAGATGGTAGTTTTTGAGCATTACATACAGCAGCAATTAATAAAAAAAGAAAAATAAATACGGTCGGTTTGTGAATTGTTTTTTTCATGATAAATATTGTGATAAGGTTTAGATTGCTTATTTCAAATATGTTTTACATTTCGAAAGTAATCCATCAATTCCACAAACATTAATATCATTAACATTCGTTAACACTAATTAAGATAGCTTAACATCATAGACGCTATTAAAGCTTAAGTAATTTGCTATATTTATTTATCACATAATTAACATTATGTTAAGTAGTAGTTTCTTTTTAAAGCCTGTTATTTCGAACAGGCTTTAAAAGTATCCCCCTCTTTTATTTCAGGGCATCAATTTTCTTTTGGGTATCGTTGGCATTCGCCATATCCTTTTTGCCCAGGTAATAAGTTTTCAAATTAAATAATGCATCTACCGATTTTGGTTCAAGCTCAATAGCTTTTAATATATAAGGTTTTGCTACGTCCAGCATTTGACCAGATTTAGCCACAGCTGCATCGTATTCCTTTTGCTTACTTGTAGGCAATTGTTGCGCATCATTATAGGCATCAATACCAGGGATCATTAATACATAACCTATATTTAAGTTAGCCTCAAAAAAGTTAGGATCAATCTCTAAAGCTTTTTTATACAGTTCAGTAGCTTTTGTATAATCGTCCAATTTTGATTGTTCCAGTTTGTCTTTATCAGCCTGGGCCTTAGTTTTTTTCTGGGCAACGCCTATCATATCACCTAACTGTGTATAGGTAAAGCCACCATAGTAATACAAGGTTTTATTTTTAGGATCATTGGCAATAGCGCTTTGTATTAGGCCTATTACTTCCTGTTGTTTACCCATTTTTAAATAAAGTTCAATTTGCCTTTTGCGCAGATCAGCGTTAGCTGGATACTTAGCTATTCCATCAGAAACTGATTTTAAGGCCGAAGCTGTATCTTTCTTTGCAATATAAATATCAGATATGTTAAAATAAATTCCCGCACTATTTGAATATTTTGTGGTTACCAGTTTGTTGTAATTGGTAAGTGCTGCATCATAATTTTTTGAGTTATAAGCAGAAAGGCCTGTAAAATAAATAGCATTGGTATCATCAGGCATAATTTGGCGGTATTTATCAAATGAAGTATAAGCCAAATCATATTTGCCGGCTTTATACTCTTTAACTCCCTGCGATAATTTCGACTGTGCCAAATCATTATTCGCTTCTGTTATCATGTTTTTGTACTCACCTTTTGTATCGGTTTCCTGTGCTTTTTTTATGTTTTCTTCGGCAGTTGCAAATAACGGAGCTGATGTAGCCTGAACTGTATCCTGAACCGCTAAAATGGCATAAATAGCACCTTTTAAAGCGTAAGTTTGTGGTAAAGTTGCTGTCTTTGCATTTGATGAAGCATTATCGATGTTCTTTTTTGCGGCTGACAAAGACAATCCTACCGCAGTTGGGCCAAGCGCTTTAAATTTTTCGTATTTAGTATAATTTTCTTGCGCATCGGATAATTCGCCCTTCTGTGCAAATGCTGAAGTAGCGACCATGGCAAAAAGCCCTGCTACCAAAAGTTTAATTTTCATGATTTTTAGTTGGTTAAGTTCTTGAGTTTACTATTAATTATTTTCAATTGGTTATCATTACCGTTTTGCGCATAAACTATTTGCAATAGTTGTAAGCACTTTACATCATTTGGCGATATTTCGTTAGCTTTTTCAAGCCATTGTGCCGCATAAGTAATATTTTTTTTATTCGTATCGTGCTTCAGGGCGCTTTGTTTTAAATACAATAGCCCTAAGTTAAAAACAGGGTCATAAGCTGTACTATTTAACTCAATTGCCTGTAAATAAAGTGATTCTGCCTTATCATATTGCGACAAATGATCATAACAATTTGCTGCAACAAACGCAATATCGGAGTTATTAGGATTAATATCAAGTAACGATTTTATTAATGAAGCTAATGACTTATAATCTTTTTGATTATTGTAGATGTTTGCCTCGTCCAAAATCAGGAATTTATCGCCTGGAAGCAGCTTCCTCCCTCTCTTCAAAATTTCGAGTGCTTTAACGGTATCGCCTATCAGTTCATTTGTTTTTGCAGCTATTTCAATATACTCTGCTTTTGTACTATCGGCGTTAATTAAATTATTATAATACCTGGCAGCGCCACGTAAATTACCCATTTTGCTGTTTGAATAAGCTATGTAGGCATTTAACGGATTAAAATCTGGCGTATACTTTTTTGCTTTTTGAAAAGTTTGCTCGGCGTTATAAAAGTCAGAATTATATAGGTACTTAAAGCCCCGACGTATATATACGTTACTTATACAACGTTTAGAAAAGTCAAGCTCTGTTTGAAATTTATATATCTTCCTGTTTTTTGCTAAACGGTCAACCAGGTCAACAGTCTGGTCAAATAAAGCAGCCGGTTGTTTCAATTTATTTAGCGAGTCGATATACACAATGCTTGAATTAACCAATGCCCGGTAAATACTTTTTTCAAGGTCTAAAGAATCGGCATGTGTTTTTACCAGGCTGTCGGCCGATTTTTTAGCGCTGGCTAAATATTTAAGATCACTTTTTTGCTTATAAAAAGCAAGGTTGTTTACCACGCTTTTAAGCATCTCTGATTGACAGAAAGCTACGTTTGCGGTAAACAACCCTGTAATAATAAATAAAGCAATTCTGCGAATTTGCATTTTATTCATTTGTTTCATCCGGAGCCGGTGTTGACGGATCTGTTGTTTCTCCGCCTTCATTTAACTCCGTTTCTTCTTCCTCTTCATGCTCAATTTTTGCAACTGAAGCAATTTCATCATCACCTTTAAGCGTTATCAGCCTCACTCCTTGCGTTGCGCGTCCCATAGTTCTTAACTCGCTTACCGCTATGCGGATAATAACACCCGATTTGTTGATGATCATCAGATCTTCTTTATCAGTAACACCTTTTATAGCAACAAGTTTTCCTGTTTTATCAGTTATGCTTAAAGTTTTAACACCTTTACCGCCACGGTTTGTTACTCGGTAATCGTCAATATCGGTACGTTTACCGTAACCTTTTTCTGATACTACTAATACTGTAGTTTCCGGATCATCAATACTTATCATACCAACAACTTCGTCATTATCGTTTTCTAAACTGATACCACGAACGCCGGTTGCCGTACGGCCCATTGGGCGAACAGTTGATTCGTTAAAGCGTATTGCACGGCCCGATCTTAACGCCATTACAATTTCACTGGTGCCGCTGGTTAAGCTTGCCTCTAATAACGAATCGCCTTCATTAATGTTAATAGCATTAATACCATTAGCACGCGGACGTGAATAAGCCTCAAGCGAAGTTTTCTTGATGGTACCTTTACGGGTACACATAATAATAAAGTTGTTCTCCAAATACTCTTTATCCTTAAGGCTGATCAGCTTAATGTAGGCTTTAATATTCTCTTCTTTTGGAATATTAATGATATTCTGGATAGCCCTTCCTTTTGAAGTACGCGTTCCTTCCGGAATTTCAAATACCCTTAACCAGAAACATTGTCCCGATTCGGTAAAGAACAACATATAGTTGTGGTTAGAAGCGATCAATAAATGCTCAATAAAATCAGCATCACGGCTGTTGCTGCCTATGGCTCCCTTGCCGCCTCTACCCTGCCTGCGGTACTCAGTTAATGGCGTACGTTTAATGTAACCTTCTCTTGAAATGGTTATTACAACATCCTCATCTTCAATAAAATCTTCGGTATTCATTTCTGCCGATGAGTGAACCATTTCGGTTTTACGCTCATCACCATACTTTTCTTTTATCTCTATAAGCTCGTCTTTAATGATCTGCATACGTAAGCCTTCGTCGGCCAGGATCGTGTTTAAATGATCTATCAGTTTCATCAGGCCTTCGTACTCATCTTTGATCTTATCACGCTCAAGTCCGGTTAACCTTCTTAAGGTCATATCCAGTATGGCACGGGCCTGTATGTCGCTTAAACCAAATTGGCTCATTAACCCTTCGCGGGCCTCATCAGGTGTTTGCGAACCACGTATCAGCTTAATTACTTCATCAAGGTGATCTAAGGCTATTAATAAACCTTCTAAAACATGGGCGCGTTTTTGCGCTTCAGCTAATTCAAATTTTGTACGACGTATAACAACTTCATGCCTGTGCTCAACAAAATGATGTATCAGGTCCTTCAGGTTAAGCATCATTGGGCGGCCATGCACCAACGCAATGTTATTAACACTAAACGAAGTTTGTAACGATGTGTATTTGAATAAGTTATTCAGTACAATAGCCGCGTTTGCTTCGCGTTTTATTTCATAAACAATACGGATACCTTCACGGTTCGATTCATCGCGTATGGCCGATATGCCTTCAATTTTTTTATCGTTTACCAGGTCGGCAGTACGCTCTATCATTAAACCTTTATTTACCTGGTAAGGTATTTCGGTTACAATAATGCGTTCACGGTCGCTGCCACCGTAAGTTTCAATTTCTGCACGGGCTCTTAATACAACACGGCCACGGCCGGTTTCTAATGCTTCGCGCGGGCCTTCATAACCATAGATGATACCACCTGTTGGGAAATCGGGGCCTTTAACGTGCTTCATCAGCTCGCTAATTTCTATATCCCGGTTATCTATCAATGCCATAGTAGCATCAATAACCTCCGATAAATTGTGCGGCGCCATGTTAGTGGCCATACCTACTGCTATACCAGACGCGCCGTTTACCAATAAATTAGGAAACTTTGCCGGCAATACGGTTGGTTCTTCTAATGAGTCGTCAAAGTTTAGCTGGAAATCAATAGTGTCTTTATTAATATCGGCCAGCATTTCTTCGGCAATTTTTTCTAATCTTGCCTCGGTATAACGCATTGCCGCCGGGTTATCACCATCTATTGAACCATAGTTGCCCTGGCCTTCAACCAACGGATAACGTAAGCTCCACTCCTGCGCCATACGCACCATAGTGTCATATACAGAAGCATCACCATGCGGGTGATATTTACCCATTACCTCACCCACAATACGGGCAGATTTTTTATAAGGTTTGTTATTATTTAAACCCAGGTCAAGCATGCCAAACAATACGCGCCTGTGTACCGGTTTTAAACCGTCGCGCACATCTGGTAATGCCCTTGATACGATAACCGACATTGAATAATCAATGTAGGCCGACCGCATTTGTTCATCAATATCTATCGAAATTATTCTGTCTTCTTTGCTTGAATTATCGTTCTCTGTTTCTTCAGCCATTTTTAATCATTTGTAGTATGTTTCTTCAATAATTAATCATTAAAAATTTGGGTTTTTAACGACCTGCGAAGATAAGAAAATAGTTGGTTTTTTGTGCCGATGTTGGTAACATTTGAGATGTGGAAATTGAGTAGATTTCGATTGCATATTTACTATTACGATGCAGGTAAAAACTTATCGTTATAATACTTGTTAGGTAAATACATTAACCAATATAATTTACCATGAAAAAGCTAAATATTATCTTAATTACTGCTATCGCGGCAGCCGGTTTACAGGCTTGCCATAGCAACCAAACAACGTCAACAGCCGACAGTACAAGCGTAACAACCGTTAAAACCGATACGGCCACCATGACGGTTACCGATACAAACAAAATGGCGACTAATGTTGATACCGCCGATATAAAATTTGCTGACAAGGCTGCAATTGGCGGTATGGCTGAAGTGGCTTTAGGTAACCTCGCTTTGCAAAAAACATCCAATCAAAAAATAAAGGATTTTGCCAACATGATGGTTACTGACCATACCAAAGCTAATAATGAATTAATGGGTATTGCCAAAGCAAAAAATATATCGTTACCTGCTGCGGTTGATGCCGAGCATCAGCAAAAAATGGATGACCTAAGCAAATTGAGCGGCGCCGATTTTGATAAAGCCTACGTAAACGCTATGGTGGCCGGCCATAAATCAACTTTAACGCTAATGCGCAATGAAGCTGCTAGTGGTAAAGATGCCGACCTGAAGAAATTTGCCGATAAAACATCAGCCGTTGTGCAAATGCATACCGAAATGATCACCAGGATAAAAGCTGGAAAATAAATTAAAAAATATCGAACACCGAATTTTGAATATCGAATAATGAAGTGTTTAACTTCGGTGTTCAATATTCAAAATTCATTATTCGATATTAACTCTTTCTTTTCATCCCTAACCCTATACGCCAAAAACATAACCACTACCGAAAGGGCTATTAATATTAAGTAACTATAACTCAAATTGCGTTCATCTTTAGCGGGAATAACATTTACTATTCCATAGCTTAAAAACGAAACAATAACATAGTTAATTCCACCGGTTAGACCGCCGGCAATACCTGCATTATTTGGAAATCTGCCCAGGCAAAAAGTAAAGTAGTTATTAAAAATAAACCCGGCGCCCATATGTATTAAAAAAGCGAAGAATACCATTGAGTATAAATTCGACACGAATTGCAGGCTCATTATCATTGCGAATATTACCACTACCTGAATAGCAATATTAACAGCTAATCTTTTATAAAACGGCCTGTTATTGGTTGCCTTTCCTATTGATCCGCCAATTAACCACGCAACACCCAACATTAACGAGCTATATCCTGTATTTACAGGCGATAAATGCAGGTGGTGTTCTATAATAAACGGCCCGGTCATGTTATAAATAATGAAGGTGCAATAAGCAAATGCCAGCATTAAAATACCGAATGTAAAGGGCAGCGTAGTTACCATAGTTTTATAAACGCCGATTATCTTTTGCAAGTGAAAATCGGTACGATTTATCAACGTTTCACCGCTGTAAATGTATTCCAGTACCGCTAAAACAACAGCCAACCCACCTAAAAAGTAAAAGTTAGATTGCCAGCCAAACGCGTGTTGCAGGTAGCCACCAATAAACGGCGCCACAATAGGCCCGGTTGACCATATAATTGAGAACAGGCTTAAATAATGCGTTAGTTTATCACCGGTAAATGAATCGACAAAATAGGCACGCTTAGATACCACAATAATACCCACAGTAAATCCGTGGACTATACGCATGGCATAAAGTATATAAAGATTTTTGGTAAAGGCAATTACAAAGCAGGAAAAAGCGAATATGATCAACGACCATAAACAAGCCTTATATCGGCCAAAGCTATCCAGGAAACTGCCTATAAATAATTGAGAAACGCCGTAGCTTATCAGGAACAGGCTTAAGGTAACCTGTATATCAACGCTGCTAACTTTCAGGTCGGTAGCCATTGACGGTAACGACGGTAAATAAACGTCGGTAGCGAAGCCCGATAATGGCAATAAGCCAATGGCTAAAACAGTAGCAATACCCCGGTTTTGTTCTTTTATTTTCAACGGGGCAAAACTATGTTTTTTGCAAATGTTATTGGGTCTTATTTAAGTAATATTCTGCAAGTTTTTCAGCCTGTCGGATGAGAAGATGATACAAACTATTGCGATAATATTATTTTACTTTTTTCCAGTAATCTTCTTCAATATATCCGTTAGGTAACTTGGCCCTTAATATCAACGAGTCGTGCCTTAAGGTGTACCAGTAGTGGACGGTAACTCCTTTTAATTTTGTAGGTTGTGTACTGAAAGTTTGCGTTTCCAGGCAAGTATCGCCTTTCAATTGGTACTTACCACTTTCAAATTTAACGGTCTTCTCCCCTTTTTCTAACAAGAAGGCATCGTACTGCGAATCCGTGTATTTGCGTTGCAGTGTATATTCCTTTGGCGCGCCATCATGCTTACCGTTAAATATGCTACCGCGAAATTCCCAGGTACCTTTTAAGGTTGGTGAAGGGGCATTTTTAAAAGAACTTACAATCATCAAAAAAAGCAACGCAACAAAGTATCTATTTAGTATGCTCATTTGGTATAAATATAAAGTCCAAAATAACCAACAAGTACCATTAATGCGAAAATAAGCGCGAACGATGCCATGTAACCATTCCTTTTACCGGGTTCGTCTTTAAAATGATAAATTCCCATCAATACTCCCATTGCCATAAAATGAAAACCAGCTATTAAACTATAAATAAAGGTTAATATTATAACGGCTACTGACTTATCAACTAAAAAAGAAATACAAACTAAAAATACGGTGTATGAAATAGCAATTAAAGCATTGGGCTTGAACACATCCTTCATATCACACCCAATTTATTCCTTTTTTTAATAAAGATAAGGTCCGATCTTCTTCACTTCCCGGCTTTGGTTGATAATTATATAACCACTTAGCAGTAGGCGGCAAACTCATTAAAATCGACTCAATGCGTCCGTTGGTTTCTAAGCCAAATTTAGTACCGGCATCATATACTAAATTAAACTCAGCATATCTGCTGCGGCGCTGGTACTGCCATTGCTGTTCATTATCGGTAAATTCCTTATCGCGATTACGGTTCACCAGTTCGCTATAAATCGGTATAAAAGAGCGCCCCACTGCTTTTGAGAACTCAAACAGATCATCCCAACTTAAATCGTCAGCAGCAGTTAAACGATCATAAAATATACCGCCTATACCGCGGGTTTCGTTACGGTGTTTGATATAGAAATAATCATCGGCCCATTGTTTAAAACGAGCGTAAAACCCGGCATTGAATTTATCGCAAACCGATTTTAAATAACCATGAAAAAAACGTGCATCTTCATCAATAATATAATGTGGCGTTACATCAATACCACCACCAAACCATCGTAGTGGTTCGCCGGTAGCCGACGGCATCTCAAAGTACCGGATATTCATGTGAATTATAGGCACCATTGGATGATTAGGGTGTATTACAATAGATACCCCCGTGGCAAAAAATTTATCTTCGTCAACCTTTAAAGCTTTCTTTAGCGTTTCAGGCAGTTGCCCTTCAACGGCAGAGAAGTTTACGCCGCCTTTTTCAAAAACACTTCCGTTTTGAATAACGCGGGTGCGCCCGCCACCACCGCCATCACGTTCCCATTTTTCTTCTTCAAATTTGGCTTTACCGTCTAATTGTTCAAGCGCGGCACAAATTTCATCCTGTATAACCTGGTATTCAGCAGCTATTTGTTCTTTAGTGATCATTGGCTGCAAATATAGCGATTGGAGCTTAGTGATTAGATATTAGTAAACTACTTTACCCGAATTGACAATTGTGTTATTTACGATGCAAAATTCTTTTCATCCTCTACATAATCCAAATCCTTGCTGAAGCTTTCTTTTAACTGGCTTAACGAGAATAAAGATATTACAGTTAAAGCTATCATCATTATATAACCACTATGGATCATGCCAAAATGTAGCACGAGCATATTGAAAATAGCATTTATAGGAATTAACGAACCACGCACAAAATTAGGCACGGTGGTTGTTACCGTGGAGCGTATATTGGTACCAAACTGCTCTGCAGCTATAGTAACAAACGTGGCCCAATAGCCAACCGCGAAACCCATAAACGAGCATAACCATATAAACTGCTCGCTGGTAATGCCTTGTGCGCTCAGGTAAAGATATACGCTTACTAATGACATTATCAGAAACACCATCATAGTAAGTTTCCTTGACTTGGTAAGCTGCGCCAGTACACCGGCAAATATGCCACCTATTGATATACCTATATAAGTATAAGAAATACCTGTACCCGCGCTTAATGTTTCTTTTGAACCTAAAGCTTTACCAAATTCAGGCGACTGGGTAACCAACACACCCACCACATACCAAAGCGGTGCGCCTATTAAAATACAATACAGGTATTTTAAAAATCGTTTACGGTTTGTGAACAGCATCAGCATGTTTCCTTTGGACACCTCTGTATTTACCATATTTTTAAACATGCCCGATTCAAACGTACCCAGGCGAAGTAAAAGCAAAACAATACCTAGACCGCCGCCAACAAAATAGGCGGTATGCCAATTGTATTGTCCTACTATATTAGCTAAAACAGCCCCAAATAGTCCAACAACAGCTATAATAGTTGTGCCATATCCGCGGCGTTCTTTGCTTAAGGTTTCGCTAACCAAGGTTATGCCCGCACCTAATTCTCCGGCTAAACCTATACCTGCAATAAAGCGCACTATGGCATAAGTATTCAGATCATGCACCATTCCATTTGCAAAATTGGCCAGCGAGTATAGCAATATCGACCCGAACAATACCTTTATCCGCCCCAGTTTATCGCCTATTATACCCCATAATATACCGCCCAGCAATAGGCCGAACATTTGCATATTAATAACATATACACCCTGCAGGCGCATATCTGCATCGGCTACGCCAATATCATGCAAACTTTTAACCCGCACTATTGAAAATACAAGCAGGTCATATATATCAACAAAATAGCCTAATGAGGCAACTATTACTAAAAATGCAGCATTCCTTTTGGCCTTAGCCGAGATAACGTCAGTCATAAATATTTATAATTGGTGGTTCGAAAATAGTTATTAAAGATTAGTTATTAAAGATTAGTGAATAGTTTGTTAAATATTAATATTCGCCGCTATCCAACTAATCTTTAATCTTCAATAACTAATCTTTCTAATAAAATTTAGACAAAAAAAAAACCTGCTATCCGCAGGTTTTTTATCTAAATTTTATTAGCGACTATACTTTCTTAACATTTATAGCTTGTAGTCCTTTTCTGCCTTCTTCCACATCATATTCAACGTTATCGTTGTCTTTAATAGCGTTTACGCCGCCTTGTACATCTTTAAAATGTACAAAAAGATCCTTACCATCTTCGGTAACGATAAAACCATAACCTTTTTGTGTGTTAAACCATTTTACTTTTCCAGTTTTCATAATAATTAGTAATAGTAATAAAAAATTAAATTAAAGTTTTACTCCAACTGAAACATGGTAATCAGACGGAATAGACAAACCTGCTTCATCAAATATATAAAATATATTAATTAACCAAATAAAATTATTTATTAGGTTGTGGCGTAGTGCGCAAGTATGGCTTTACTATGGTAAAACCTTTAGGAAATTTTGCCGGGATGTCTTCTGTCTTTATTGCCGGCACTACAACAACGTCTTCGCCATCTTTCCAGTCGGCAGGTGTGGCTACGCTATAATTGGCGGTTAATTGCAACGAATCGATAACCCTTAAAATTTCTACAAAATTTCTGCCTGTCGACGCCGGGTAAGTAATGATCAGCTTCACAGTTTTATCGGGTGCAATAATGAATAACGAACGCACAGTAGCATTTACAGATGCATTCGGATGTATCATATCGTAAGCCTCGGCAATTTTGCGGTCAGGGTCGGCAATTATAGGGAAGTTAACTTCCACGCCCTGGGTTTCGTTAATATCATTTATCCAGCCGGCGTGCGATTCTATTGAATCAACACTCAATGCCATTACTTTAACATTGCGTTTGGTAAATTCATCTTTTAAAGCGGCTGTTCTGCCCAGTTCAGTAGTACAAACTGGTGTATAATCGGCCGGGTGCGAAAATAATACGCCCCAGCTATCGCCCAGGTATTCATAAAAATCAATGTCGCCTTGCGATGTAACGGCTTTAAAGTTGGGTGCGGTATCGCCTAATCTTAAACTCATAATAGTAAATGTTTAGTTTTTATTTAGCTAAGTTACCCCTATTGTTTTAAATGTCAATACTTGCAATAAAAATATTCTACTAATTACGTAGACATTACAAAAACCCCTTTCCAAAACAAAATACAGGTAAAAAGCACAATCAACACATTCCCATTTTTTTTCTATTTTTGTCATGGATCGGAAAACTTATACCTATCTCCTATCCTTTTCTTTTAGCCGATGAATATATCAGTTGTAATACCTCTTTATAACGAAGTTGAATCATTACCCGAATTAACCTCGTGGATAACGAAGGTGATGAATGACAACCAATTTACTTTCGAGATCATATTGGTAGACGATGGCAGCAATGACGGGTCGTGGGATATGATATTGAAGCTGCAAGCCAACAATCCATTTATAAAAGGTATCAAATTCAGGCGCAATTATGGTAAATCGGCAGCATTAAACACAGGCTTTGAGGCTGCTAATGGCGATGTTATTATTACCATGGATGCTGACTTGCAGGACAGTCCCGACGAGATACCTGAACTGTACCGTCGCATTGTTGAAGAAAAATACGATTTGATATCCGGCTGGAAAGCAAAACGCTACGACCCGATAACTAAAACCATACCTACCAAACTGTTTAATGCGGCAACCCGCAGCATGAGCGGCATACATAACCTGCACGATTTTAACTGCGGTTTAAAAGCCTACCGCAAAGCAGTAGTTAAAAATATTGAGGTTTACGGCGAAATGCACCGCTATATACCTGTTATAGCTAAATGGGCAGGCTTCACCAAAATTGGCGAACAGGTGGTTGAGCACCGGGCACGTAAATACGGCAAAACCAAGTTTGGCATGAGCCGCTTTGTTAATGGTTTTTTAGACCTGCTGTCCATATTCTTTGTAGGCAAATTCGGCAAGCGCCCAATGCACTTTTTTGGCGCAATGGGAACCTTGAGTTTCTTTGCGGGAACAGTTTGCGCAATATGGATAATTGGTGATAAATTATATAGCCTGGCGCACCCTGTTTTCGATGCGTACGGCCACGTAAAACTCCCTCGCGAGGTAACAGCACAACCTTTATTTTATATTGCATTGGTTGCTATCATATTAGGCTCACAATTGTTCCTGACAGGTTTTGTTGCCGAACTGGTAGCCCGCAGCGCTAGCGAACGTAATAAATACCAGGTTGAGGATACTATTTAATTTGAAAATTACACAATTTGAAAATTTGAAAGTTATTTATCCTTTTCACATTAAATTACATTTTTCAAATCTTCAAATTCTCAAATTAACACATTAATAAAGAATGTTTTTTTCCATTATCATCCCTTTATACAATCGCCCGCAGGAAATAAAAGAACTGCTGGAAACACTTGCATTGCAAACGTATAAGCAATTTGAGGTTTTGGTGATTGAGGATGGTTCGGTAAAAGACGCTGCCGATATAGTTAAAAGCTTTTCGGATAAACTGGATGTAAAATACTTTGTAAAGGAAAATGCCGGCCAGGGCTTTGCCCGCAACTTCGCGTTTGAACGTGCTAAAGGCGATTACTTTATCATCTTTGATTCGGATATACTGGTTCCCGACAATTACCTGCAAATTGTAAATGATTCATTAACTGCCAACTGGCTTGATGCCTATGGAGGACCCGATGATGCACACTCATCCTTCACCCCTACTCAAAAGGCCATCAGCTATGCCATGACCTCTCCTTTTACCACAGGTGGTATTCGCGGTGGCAAAAAAGGTATTGGGCAGTTTCATCCGCGCAGCTTTAATATGGGTATATCTCGCCAGGTATGGGAAAAAGCCGGCGGGTTTATTATAACCCGGTTAGGTGAGGATATTGAGTTCAGTATCCGCATCCATTCTTTAGGCTTTAAGATCGGATTAATACCTGACGCTAAAGTATATCATAAACGCCGGGCTAACTTTATGCAGTTTTATAAGCAGTTGCATTTTTTTGGCAGGGCGCGTATTAACGTTTACACCTTCTTTCCAAAGGGGTTAAAGGCCGTGCATTTCTTCCCGGCTGTATTTATTTTAGGATTGTTATTCACATTGATAAGCAATGTTTTAGGCTGGCACATAGCCAAACTTTGCAACTACTTATTGGTTATTTTCATTATGTTGATATTTTTTCATGCATGGTGGAAAAACAAGTCGGCAAAAATCGCATTTTTGAGCATAATTGCGTCCGTTATCCAACTAACCGCCTATGGGCTTGGTTTTATGCAGGATTTTTGGAAGCGGTTAATATTAAAACGATCGTAAAATATGTATCACCCCTTTTCTGTTGCAGAAACTACTAAAACTGCATGGAATATTTTCAAGAAGAACTTTATAGTTATTATCGTTTATTCGATTATATCGTTTTTTATATTGTCGCTATTAGCCGTTATTACCGAGTTTATCATCCCGTCTGAATCATTCTGGCCAAAAATGCTTGTTTCATTCATTTTACTGTTTGTACAGGCATATACCACCCTGGGGTTATACAAATTGATATTTACGGTTATTGACAGCGAATATTACGAGTTTGAATTTTCGCAGGTTTTACCAGGGATAAAAATGATCATCAGTTATCTTTTAGTGGTTTTCTTAATTGCTTTTATAATTACCAACCTGCATTTTCTACTGGTTAGGTTAGATGATTATAGCTATACGCAGGCATTTGTACAAAATATATCAACCATTATTGGTTTGTATTTAGCCTTGCGAATAATGTTTTTCATCACCTTTATTGTAGACGATCACTCGGGCGCATGGGAATCTATTCGCCAAAGTTTTCAATTAACCAAAGGCTACTTTTTCAAAGTGCTGATAATGCTGATCATTATTTTATTCCTGATAGCTTTACCAGCTTCGCTTTCGCAGTATTATCCAATAATTTCCATTACCATCATCTTCACCTATCCATTTGTGAATATTATATTAGCCGTTACCTATCGTAAATTGGTTTACAGCCACCAGGATGTAGACGACGATATTGCTGAAACAAACTAAGCCATGGGTTTAAAGGTGCTGTTGAGTAAGGTTTTTGCCGCTTGGGTGAACCGCGACCTGGATAATATCCGCAAAAACGCGGTGAAAATTCAGGACAACTTTTTTCAGCAATTAATTCAGCAAGCCAAACAAACTTCCTTTGGTATCGACCATAATTTCAAAGACATCCGATGGTATGATGATTTTAAAAAACAGGTACCTGTCCGTGATTATGAGGACCTTCGCCCCTACATTGATCGCGTAATTACCGGTGAAGAAAATGTTTTGTGGCCGGGCAAACCTGCTTATCTTACCAAAACATCGGGTACCACATCAGGCGTAAAATATATACCCATTTCTACGGAAAGCATGCCTACGCATATTACTGCTGCCCGCAATGCTCTACTGAGTTATATCCATGAAACCGGCAAAGCCGATTTTTTAGATGGTAAAATGATATTCCTGCAAGGCAGCCCGGTTTTGACTGATAAAGCAGGCATACCTACAGGTAGACTGTCGGGTATTGTAGCGCACCATGTACCTGCTTATCTGCAAAAGAATCGTTTACCAAGTTACGAGATCAATTGTATTGACGATTGGGAACAAAAGGTAGATGCCATTGTAAATGAAACTGCAAATGAGGATATGCGCCTGATATCGGGCATACCACCCTGGTGCCAAATGTATTTCGATCGGTTGTCGGCACTTAAAGGCGGCAAAAAGATAAAAGACATTTTCCCAAATTTTAAGTTGTTTGTTTACGGTGGCGTTAATTATGAACCCTATCGCGCACGTATGGAAGAAAGTATTGGCTTCGCTATTGATTCCATAGAAACCTACCCGGCATCTGAAGGGTTTATTGCATTCCAGGATTCGCAAAAAGATAGGGGTTTATTATTATTAGTTAACTCGGGCATATTTTATGAGTTTATTCCTGCCGATGAGTATTTTAATGAAAATCCAACCCGCATCAGCTTAAAAGATGTGGAACTAAATAAAAACTACGCGTTGATATTAAATACTAACGCCGGTTTATGGGGATACAGCATTGGCGATACCGTAAAATTTTCATCAAAAGACCCGTACAAAATTGTGGTGACCGGTCGCATTAAACATTATATATCCGCCTTTGGCGAACATGTTATAGGCGAAGAAGTTGAGCAGGCATTAATGAGCGTGGCCAACGAAGAAGACGTAGATATTATTGAATTTACGGTGGCCCCGCAGGTAAATCCGCCTAAAGGTGAATTACCTTATCATGAATGGTTCATTGAATTTGGTAACCAACCAAAAGATTTAAAAGCTTTTAGTTTAAAAGTTGATAAAGCGCTGCAAAAGAAAAATATTTACTATCTTGACCTTATTGCCGGTAACATTTTGCAACCTTTGGTTATCCAAAGCCTAAAGAAAGACAGCTTTATTAATTATATGCGTTCGCAAGGAAAATTGGGCGGACAAAATAAAGTGCCCCGACTGGCAAACGACAGGAAGATAGCAGAGGAATTGAAGAATTATATAATTTAAAATTGAGTACAATTAAAAACATAGCCATATTGGGCTCTACCGGCAGCGTTGGCACACAATCGCTTGAGGTTATAAAAAATAATGGTAATTTATTCAGGGCGTACCTGTTAACCGCAAATTCAAACGCGGATTTATTAATTAAACAGGCTATCGAATTTGTACCCGCCTACGTTGTTATTTGCGACGAAACTAAATACCAGGCGGTTAAACATGCGCTTGCACATCTGCCCATTGAAGTATTGGCTGGCCACTCGGCAATTGTTGATATAGTAACCCATTTGGATATCAATGTGGTAATTACCGCTATGGTTGGCTTTGCCGGTTTAGAATCTACCATAGCCGCTATAAAAGCCGGAAAAGATATCGCGTTAGCAAATAAAGAGACCTTGGTTGTAGCCGGCGAACTGGTAACCGGTTTAGCCCAAAAGCATAAGGTTAAAATATTACCGGTTGATTCTGAACATTCGGCTATTTTTCAATGTCTTGCCGGTGAGGAAAACAATCCTGTTGAAAAGATAATCTTAACTGCCTCAGGCGGCCCGTTCAGGGGTAAAACGCGGGATTTCCTTGCTAATGTGACCCGCGAGAACGCGCTTAAACACCCTAATTGGGTAATGGGCGCCAAAATAACTATCGACTCGGCTACGTTAATGAACAAAGGCCTTGAAGTAATTGAAGCCAAATGGTTATTTGGCTTGGATCTGGAACAGATCGATGTTATTGTGCATCCGCAATCTATTATACATTCAATGGTGCAGTTTGAGGATGGGTCTATAAAAGCACAAATGGGTTTGCCTGATATGAAGCTGCCTATACAATATGCACTTACTTATCCGGCACGGGTTAAAAACAATTTTAAACGATTTGATTTTACCGAATACCCGAACCTAACGTTTGAAAAACCGGATATGGATACCTTCCGTAACTTGGGTTTGGCTTATGAAGCGTTAAGCCGTGGTGGTAATATGCCATGCATTATTAATGCGGCAAATGAGATGGCTGTAGCCGGATTTTTAAATGGAACCATTGAGTTTTTAGCAATGAGTGATGTGGTGGAAAGCTGTATGGAGAAAATTACCTACACCCAACAACCAACGCTAAACGATTATTTGAATACTGATAAAGAAACACGCATATTTGCGAAAAAATTAATAATACAAACTGCCTTAAAAGGCGCTACTATTTGATATAAAAATACAGAATGAGTATAGTAATTATGGTTGGCCAGTTAATACTGGGACTTTCGATTTTAGTGATATTGCATGAACTTGGCCACTTTATAGCCGCAAGGGCTTTTGGAATAAAGGTTGAAAAATTTTACTTGTTTTTTGACGCGTGGGGTTTTAGTCTTTTTAAGTTTACCTACAAAGATGTTGAATACGGTATTGGCTGGCTGCCTTTAGGCGGTTATGTTAAAATTGCCGGTATGATAGATGAATCTATGGATACCGAGCAATTAGCTGGCCCGCCGCAGCCTTGGGAGTTTCGTTCAAAACCGGCATGGCAGCGTTTAATTGTTATGCTTGGGGGTGTTTTCGTTAATGTAGTTTTAGGCATCTTTATTTTCTGGGTGCTGACAGCACGTTTTGGCGACACTTATATACCTAATTCTACGGCCCAATACGGAATTGTACCAGGCTCCATAGGCAAAAAAATGGGCTTACAGGCGGGTGACAGAATTGTTGCTGTAAATGGCAAACCTGTTGAGCGTTTTGAAGAGTTAATGAACTCAAAAGTATTGCTTGACCATACGGTTTTGAGTATTGAACGCGGTACAAATAAGTTCAACCTCACCGTACCAGCTAATATTATCAATGACCTTTCTGACGTTGGTTTAGATCAATTTATAAGCCTCGCGCCACGTCGTAAATTTTTGGTAGATTCGGTTATACCGAAAAGCAATGCGGCAAAAGCAGGCTTGTTAAAGGGTGACAGCATTGTAGGTGTAAACAATACCCGAATACAGTTTTTTGATGAATTGCAAACACAGATACAGGCATCAAAAAACAAACCTATTGAATTGACCGTAAAGCGAAATAATTCAGAACTAAAATTAACAACTCAAGTTGCTGACGGCGGTTCTATAGGTTTCTTTTCCGATCCACCTAAAGAGAAAACAGTTTATTATGGTGTATTAGGTTCATTTCCTCACGGTGCAGAAAAAGCATGGGGCACGTTCTCTGACAATGCTAAAACTATAGGCAAAATGTTTAAAGGTGAAGCCAAGATGAATAAGGTAATGGGCGGCCCTGTAAAAATTGCCACCCTGTTTGGTTCTACTCTTGATTGGGTGCATTTCTGGAGCCTGGTGGGCTTTTTATCAATGGTGCTGGCGTTTACCAACCTATTGCCAATACCTGCCTTAGATGGCGGCCACGCTATATTCCTGCTGATTGAAATGATAAAAGGCAAACCACTTAGCGATAAATTTTTAGAACGTGCACAAATAGTTGGTTTTGTATTATTGATATCATTAATGGTATTTGTATTTGGTAATGATATTGTGAAGCAGGTAATGAAGAAATAACCAATCTTTAACCGCACATTACTGCGTGAGAAAAAATTATAAAAAAAGAAGCCGTTTCGCCGAAGAAACGGCTTCTTTTTTTATATAGCACAGCCGTCGCACAGCTTGCTCACTCCGCAAAGACGGCAAAAATATAAGGGTTAGATGACAAACAAAAAAGGCTTTCCAAATTTGGAAAGCCTTTTTTAATAATATTATAAAGTGATTTACTTTACAGCGTCAACAACTGCTTTAAAAGCATCAGGATTGTTCATCGCTAAATCAGCTAATACCTTACGGTTTAAGCCAATATTTTTTGCGGTTAACTTACCCATTAATTGTGAGTAAGAAATGCCGTGTTGACGGGCACCTGCGTTGATACGCTGTATCCATAAAGCCCTGAATTCTCTTTTCTTGGTCTTACGGTCGCGGTATGCGTATTGTAAACCTTTTTCTACTGTGTTTTTTGCAACGGTATAAACCTTGCTTCTTGAACCCCAATAACCTTTGGCGAGGTTCATGATCCTTTTTCTGCGTCTTCTCGACGCTACTGCGTTAACTGAACGTGGCATGATTTTGATTTTTGGTAGTGAGTGCCTCCCGATAGTTATCGGGATTTAACGGACTTAAGACTCTAATACCTGGTTAAAAAATTTGTTAATTACTTACCTATGCAAAGCATACGTTTTACGTTACCCATATCCGCATCAGAAACTAAACTGGTGCTGGTAAGGTTGCGCTTACGTTTGGTCGACATTTTGGTTAGGATGTGGCTTTTAAAAGCGTTTTTCCTTGTGATTTTACCGGTTCCAGTAAGCTTAAAACGCTTTTTTGCACTGGAATTGGTTTTCATTTTTGGCATAACCGTGTTTATATATATAATTTAATTAATTCTATTTTTTAGCTCCCTTTGAAGCTACTGTTAAAAACATCCGTTTTCCTTCCAGTTTTGGTAGTTGTTCTACCTTGCCTACTTCTTCTAAAGCTTGTGCAAATCTAAGCAGTAATATTTCTCCCTGCTCTTTGTAAACAATTGCACGCCCTTTAAAGTGAACGTATGCCCTAACCTTTTCGCCGGCTTCTAAAAACTTGGTTGCATGCTTCAATTTAAAATCAAAGTCATGGTCATCAGTATTAGGTCCAAAACGGATCTCTTTAATAACCGTTTGCTTGGCGTTGCTTTTTATTTCCTTCAGCTTTTTCTTCTGTTCGTAAATAAACTTGTTATAGTCAGTTACTTTACAAACCGGAGGAACAGCATTCGGGGAAATTTCAACAAGATCAAGTTCTTGTTCTTCGGCAATTGCCAATGCATCTCTTAACGAATAAACACCCTGTTCTACATTGTCGCCTACTAAGCGTACTTCTGTAGCCCTGATGAACTGATTAATATTATGTTCGGCTTCTTTTTTCTTGAAAGGCAGCCTGGGTCCTCTGTTGAAGGGTTTGTTTAAAGCCAAGTTATACGGTTATTTCTTTAATTATTTGTTGTTTAAATTCTTCAATGCTCATACTTCCCAAATCGCCCTGGCCATGTTTACGAACAGAAACTACATTTTCGTTAGCTTCCTTTTCTCCCACAATCAGCATATAAGGGATCTTTTTAACCTCAGCGTCGCGTATTTTACGACCTATTTTTTCATCTCTGAAGTCAATTAGCCCGCAAATATCGGAATCTTTTAACACATCAGAAAGTTTTTTTGCATATTCTTCGTATTTTTCAGATATCGGCAGAATAATAAATTGTTCCGGAGATAACCAAAGCGGAAAATTACCCGCGCAATGCTCTATCAAAACAGCTACAAAACGTTCCAGCGAACCAAAGGGCGCACGGTGTATCATTACGGGGCGATGCTTTTGATTATCGCTGCCGGTATATTCCAGTTCAAAACGTTCAGGCAGGTTATAATCAACCTGTATAGTGCCTAATTGCCATTTGCGGCCTAAAGCATCCTTCACCATAAAGTCCAGCTTAGGCCCATAAAATGCGGCTTCGCCCAATACTTCAATTGTTTTTAAACCTTTCTCGGCAGCAGCTTCTATAATAGCCGACTCTGCCAAAGCCCAGTTCTCATCGGTGCCTATATATTTGGCTTTGTTCTCCGGGTCACGAAGCGATACTTGTGCGGTATAATCATCAAAGCCTAAAGCTCCAAAAGTATACAGCACCAGATCAATAACCTTTTTAAATTCTTCTTTAACCTGGTCGGGACGGCAAAATAGGTGTGCATCATCCTGAGTAAACCCACGTACGCGGGTAAGGCCATGCAGCTCGCCGCTTTGTTCGTAACGATATACAGTACCAAACTCCGCATAACGCACCGGCAGGTCTTTGTATGACCGCGGCTTTGTTTTATACATTTCGCAATGATGCGGGCAGTTCATTGGTTTTAAAAAGAACTCCTCTCCTTCCTGCGGTGTTTTTATAGGCTGAAACGAATCGGCACCATATTTTTCGTAATGGCCCGAAGTAACATATAAGTTCTTATGCCCAATGTGCGGAGAAATTACTTGCTCATACCCTGCTTTAACCTGTGCTTTCTGCATAAAGTTAACCAGGCGTTCGCGCAAGGCAGTACCTTTTGGTAACCATAATGGTAAACCCATGCCCACTTTTTCAGAGAAAGCAAATAGCTCCAACTCCTTACCCAATTTACGGTGATCGCGTTTTTTAGCTTCTTCCAATAAATGCAGGTAATCGGTCAATTCGCTTGCTTTCGGAAAGGTAACGCCATAAATACGGGTTAATTGTTTACGGCTTTCATCGCCACGCCAGTAAGCACCGGCAACGCTCATTAATTTTACTGCTTTTATAAAGCCGGTATTTGGTATATGTGGACCGCGGCATAGATCGGTAAAACTACCTTGTGAGTAGAATGTTATCGTACCATCTGGCAGGTCCTTTAATAAATCGAGCTTATACTCATCCCCTTTTTCAGTGAAGTATGCTATTGCATCGGCTTTGCTAACTGGCTTACGGGTAAATTCCTCTTTGGTTTTAGCTAGCTCCACCATCTTATCCTCTATCTTCTTAAACTCGTCAGATGAGAATTCTTTGTCGCCAAAATCAACGTCGTAATAAAAACCTGTTTCAATGGCAGGGCCAATTCCAAACTTGGTGCCAGGGTATAAAGCCTCTAAGGCCTCGGCCATCAGGTGAGCAGATGAGTGCCAGAAAGTAGCCTTTCCGCTAGTATCATTCCATGTTAACAGCTTTACTTTGCTGTCTTGCTCAATGGCGCGATTGGCATCCCAAACCTGGCCGTCAACTTCGGCCGCTAATACGTTTCTTGCTAGTCCTTCGGAGATAGACAAAGCTATCTGCATGGCGGTAGTCCCTTTGTCGTACTGACGCACGGAACCATCCGGGAGAGTAATATTGATCATCTACAACTATGATTTAAATGTTTAAATAAAAATGTTTCAAGCAATCACCTACGAGAGTGATTTAAATTTGTGCGAAATTACGATTTTTTCTCTATTTTTCAGCTTCAAATAAAACCTTGCTCAATGATTATTTGGGGAATTAAAGAAACGCAAATTACATCTGAACATATAACTGGTGTTTGTCCAAATTGCTTAGCTAATAATAGCCTTACTATACATTTATTTCAACGTTACGCTTCTGTTTTTTGGATACCATTTGTCCCAACAAATAAAAATGGCGCTTCACAATGTGATAAATGTGGTCAGGTTGTAAATTATAAAAAGATGCAACCGTCTTTGAGGCTAGCTTATGACAATTTAAAAGCACGAACCAAACCTGCCGTATGGATGTTTTCTGGGGCTTTCTTATTCTTATTTATGGGAATTGCCATAAATGCTGTCAACGTTTGGAAATCAAAAAATGCAAGTAAAACGATTTTAAACCCTCAAGTAAATGATATTCTTGAAGTAAGGGTTAATGGTGCATATACAGTTTTTAAAATTAAAGGCGTAAAAGGTGATTCAGTATATTTCTGGGTGAACCAGTATCAGACTAATGATGAAAATCAAGTAAATACCCTTGCTGACAAAGGCGAACTTAGTTATGACACGGTAAGACAAGTTATTACCAAATCGGGACTTATTGACATGAGCAAAACAGGGGATTTAATCGGCATTGTCAGAAAATAAAACTTAGCCATCACCCCGCTTTATCAATTACATTTCTAATATCCCAGGTATTTTGTACAATATCATGTATAGTTGTATCAAGCGATTCGGCAACCAGTTTTAATTTGTTAAGCACAATAGCATTTATCGGGTCGGCTGGGTTATCAAATTCAAATAATTTAATCAGTCCCAATATATTGGCAATAGGCACCCGTACCTGGTGCGATTGCATAAAGGCAATTTTAAGCAACCTTGCCGATTGTTCTTTTAGTTCTTCTTGGGTGATTTTTTTTTCTTTTATCTCTTTTGCATCTTTTAAAGCACGGATAATTTTAGGCGTCAATGAAAATAGGTTTTCTTTCAAAGCATAATCTGTAACCCCATTTTTTATTAACTCAATAGAGCGCTCCTCGCCTATCGTTCCGGAAACTATAATAAATGGGACGTGGGGCGAGCTAGCCTGTTTAATGGCAAAGGCGGTGACCCCGTCAAATGTAGGTAGCGAGTAATCTGACAATATAATATCAGGCTGGAAAGTGTCAAGTGCCGTTTCAAAAGATTCGCGTGTTTGAACGAGTTCTGAAGTAAAGATTATTCCATTTTTCTTTAATTCACGCAGTAGCAGGTCGGCATCGCTTTCGTTATCTTCAACAATAAGTACTTTAATATTATCTATCATGGTTTTCGGTCTAAGTATCGGCTAAGAAAAATGTTCTTTACTTCTTAATAGAAGCATATTATTAATTGGGTAACTGGCTCATTGTCATCCAGTATAATCCAATTTCTTTTATCATATTAAAAAAATTTTCGCTTTCAACAGGCTTGGTCATGTAGCTATTGGCACCAAGTGTATAGCATTTTTGTATATCCGGGTCTTCTTTTGAAGAGGTGAGTACCACAACCGGTATAAGCCTTAAATGCGGATCTGTTTTTATTTTTGCGAGCACTTCCAGCCCCGACATTTTTGGCATTTTGAGATCGAGCAATATTAACCTGGGATTTTCCTTGTTTCTTAAAACAAATTTTTCGTTACGGTACAAAAAATCAATAGCTTCTACCCCATCTTTAACGTGGTAAAGTTTATTCGCAAAACCACTTTTTTTAAATGCTCTGATAGTTAACAAGGCATCATCCTTACTATCTTCAACCAGTAAAATCTCAATGTCATTATAATCCATAGTTTATATTTAAGAGTTAATATTAGGTAAGCTGAAATAAAAAGTTGTTTCCTCATTTAGTTTTGATTCTGCCCAAACAGTGCCGTTATGCCGTTGTACAATTCTCTGTACAATAGCTAAACCAATACCTGTTCCTTCAAATTCTTCCTGCGAGTGTAGCCGCTGAAAAACTCCAAAAAGCTTATCGTAGTATTTCATGTCAAAACCGGCACCGTTATCTTTTACATAGTAAATAACCAGGTTGTCTTTTTCATAAGCTCCAATTTCAATGTGGGTTATAAACTTATATTTAGAATATTTGATAGCGTTTGATATTAAGTTTATCCAAACTTGTTTTATTAACGATTGATCTCCTTTTGCTGGTGGCAATACGTTAACTTTAAGTTCGGTTCGGCTTTCCCTGTCTTCCATTAACAATTCATCACTTATCGATTTAACCAATGCGGTCATATTAATATCGCTGACAGATACCTGCTTTCTCCCTAATTTTGAAAACGCGAGCAGGTCATCTATTAACTGGCCCATTTTCTTTGAATTATGTGTAATAGAATGAAGTGCATTTATTCCGTCAAGATCAAATTTCGCTGTATAGTCCTCTTCTAAAATTTTTGCATAACCGTTTATAGCCCTTATGGGTGCGCGCAGATCGTGTGATACAGAATAGGAAAACGATTCCAATTCTTTGTTAACGGCCTCTAATTGCGCCGTACGGTCAATTACCTTTTGCTCTAACTCTTCATTGAATTTGCGGATGTCGTCTTCCGCTTTTTTAAGTTCAGTATTGGCTACCAGCAACTCCTCCGCACGTTTACCTTTTTCCTTGTTTTGAAAAGCCAACTCTTTGTTAGCTATAATCAACTCCGCCGCCCGGTTCTCTTTCTCCTGGTTTTGAAAGGCCAACTCTTTATTGGCTATAACCAACTCCGCCGCCCGGTTTTCCTTCTCCTCGTTTTGAAAGGCCAGTTCTTTATTAGCTATCACCAATTCTGCCGCCCGATTCTCTTTTTCCTCGTTTTGATAAGAAAGTTCTTTATTAGCTATTATCAGTTCCGCAGCGCGATTTTCTTTTTCTTCATTTTGAAAAGCAAGCTCTTTATTGGCAATTACTAACTCTGCGGCACGGTTCTCTTTCTCCTTATTTTGGAAAACAAGCTCTTCGTTGGCAAGTATCTTTTCTGTAATATCCCTGCCGGTTGCGTATATTTTTTTTGTCTCGTGGTTATATATCGAGTTCCATTCAATATGCCGGTAAGTTCCCCAAATAGTTTTGTAACGATTGATGGAACTAAGTGCCCCATTACCTAAAGCAAGATATTCCAATCCACCCAAAGTGGGTAAAATATCATCCGGGTGAAGAAAATCTATCAGTTTTGTTTCTGTTAACTGCTTTGTTGTATAACCTAATATTTTTGTGAAAGAATTATTTAATTCCTCAAAATAACCGTCGGGTGTAACAAAACATGCTAAGTCCAGGGAGTTATAGAAGAAATGTTTATAGCTTGTTAATTCTTCCGCTCTTTTTTCTTTTTCACTATTCTGGAAGCTCAACTCATTATTGGCGATAACTAATTCTTCGGCACGTTTTTCTTTTTCTTCGTTTTGATAAGCAAGCTCTTTGTTGGCTATAACCAATTCTTTTGCCCGTTTGCCCTTCTCTTCCTGCTGAAAGGCAAGTTCAAGTTTGGCGATCATAAGGTTATCGGAGGTTGTTAGTTGCTTCATAATGAATATTACTGTGATACAGGTTATTTTATTCCTGGATAGAATATTATTCTAACACAAGTAAAAAAATAAAATAATGTTTCATTTTAAATGTGCAATAAACAACAATATTTTGATTTAAAATATATCGCGAAATATTATTTCATTTAAAGCAAGAAGGTCTGAAAGAAAAGCTATGAAATTAAGAATACAGGAGTGTGAGTTTTTGCAATTTATTCAAACCGTTTTAAATAAACCGGGCTAATTAATTCGCCATAAGCAATACCGCTTTGTTTATCTGTGCTAAACCATGGCGAGCCGTATTGTAATACCTGTATATTTTGAGCCGGCATAAAACTTTGCGCTAACAGGAATTGCTTTTTATGCTGTGCATTTTCTATAACATCCATCACAATAAAGCAATGCCCCGGCGAGCCACCATGAATAAAAATATCACCTGTTTTTAGTTCGTCAGCGTCGGTAACCTTATGCAATTCTTTATCTAACGATAAGGTACCCGCATAGTTAAAAACTAAATTCATGTAGTTTAAAAACGTGACATAACCGTAATCTTTTTTTGCTTTTAAAACCCAATGATCGTTGGCATAACGGTAACCATCGGCATAATGCACATAATCGCATTTAAAGCCATTCACAAAATTAAAGCTGATGGCTTTGTAGTTTTTCTGATGATACAGATACTCCCCTCTTAATCGCATTACCGCGTCGGCACATTGTTGCAGGTCCTGGTTACCTACGCTTATATCTATTACGGCAGCAGTATAAACATCTGTACGGGCAATGTCGCCTTTATAAGTCCTGGTTTGTGTACCTGCAGGTTTAAGTGGTAGGTTTTGCAGCCACTCGCCAAAACTGTTGGGCTCAACTGGTACCTGGTGGTAACCTTCTGGCGTTTTAAAGCGCGTTAGTACATTATCAGGTGGTAGAGCCGGATTATAAATCAACAAGAACAATATAACTGCAATAATTTTCACGATAATAACTCAGGCCTATATTCAAAATGCATGGTATCGAAATGGTACCATTTGCCGCCCCATATAAAGCCGTGTTTCTCAAATATATCAATTATAACCTGTGGTATCTGATTTTTATAAGCGATGTTGACATCTTCATTAGTGCATTTACATTCCCACTCCCAGTAGTTTGAATATTTAGTATTGATGTCCATCGTCATACCAAAACTGTGCATGCTTTGCCGTGTTGTACCCTTGATTTTTCTCCACAAAAAAGTACCACCAATGTCTGTTAAATACCTTTTTAGTTCGGGATGTTCATCCAATTCGGCAGATATTTTAAGGAGTTGCTTATCAACTCCGTTTGTTTTGGTAACGGTAATTTTCTGATTAACGAGTTTTGGGCACCATATAATTTCTGTCAAATTCTTTTTTGCTTCTGCTTCGCTCGAGCCGTACATTTTCAAAAAGAATTGTTCATTACGTATCCTGCCTGGCTCAAAATTTACAGTTGGTGGCTCCTTTTGTACGCCGGTTGTATATTTCTGAATGAACATATCCTTCAGGTCGGGATTATTCAACTGTGTTTGGTAAGGCTTATTCTTTATTCCATCATCCCAAAGCAGTTTGGTACCGTCCTTTAACAGCAGATGATTATTTGAGTAGCCGGTTACAAAATCAGGATAGCATTTAATGAGTTTCTTAGCTGCAATTGGGATGGTATCAGCAAAAGGAGATTTATAATGATCGATATGATGGAAACCAATCGTACTAAGTAAGCATGAAAAAAATAAGGTAATTACTATTTTCATTATAGATTGAAGATATGCATTTAGTTTGATTTAACGCCATGCGCCAACCACCATACACCGTGCTCCTAAATATTCCCCCACCCGTGTGCCAAAACATCGGCCAGGTGCATAGTTTTTATGGCGAGATTATTTTTGTCGATATAACCTTGCAGTTGCAACAGGCAAGAAGCATCGGTGCTGATGATATATTCCGCATCAACTGCAAGCGCGTTATCAACCTTTTGCTGTGTCATAGCTGCCGATATGGCTTCAAACTTTACAGCAAACGTGCCGCCAAAGCCACAGCAGGTTTCGTTATCTTTTAAGTCGACCAGTTCCAAACCCAATACTTTGTCTAATAGTTTACGCGGCTCTTCTTTAATTTTGCATTCGCGCAAGGCAGCGCAGCTATCATGGTAAACGGCGCGCCCTTCCAGTTCGGCTCCGAAATACTCGAATTGCAAGATATTCACCAGGAAATCGGAAAGCTCATAAATATTGCCTTGTACAGCACGGCATTTATTGTGGACGATTGTATTGGTAAACAAATCGTTATAATAGTTTTTTACCATGCCTGTGCATGAGGCTGACGGCGTTACAATAATGCTATCTTCAGCAAACCCACTTAAAAATTTATTACCAACCGCTTTGGCTTCATCCCAGAATCCGGCATTAAAAGCGGGTTGACCACAACACGTTTGTGCAGCGTTGTAATTTACGGTACACCCGGCTTTCTCTAATAGTTTAACCGTATTAAAGGCAGTTTCGGGATATAGCTGGTCTACAAAACAAGGAATAAATAGCTCGATAGTCATTGCTGCTAAATTGAGAAAAGTTTTTGGGAAATTAAGTCTTGATACTTTTAAAAGTTATCCAACATGATCATCCTCCGGGTACCTCACCCCCATTATGTCCCGTATCTTATCCAATGTTTCCATGCGTTCAATGGTTTCCGCAAACGGAATTATGGGGCTTTCGGTAAGGCCCTGGCGTAAACATTCATTTACGTGCCTTGCTTCATATTGATAGCCAATACCCTCCCGTTCCCGCACTGGTACAGTTTCCATTTCGTTCCAGGTTTTATAGTATTGGATGGTGGCAGATGGTTCATAAAACCGTGACGTCAACCTTACCCTTCCCTCCGATCCGCATATATCCGCATCGGTAGCTAAATTAGCCTGGAAGGTAGAGAATAGCTGCGCCATAGCGCCATTTTTATAGCGAAATACTATAGAACATTGTTCATCAACTCCCGTTGATGCAGGTGTCATTACCGCATTAATATGATCGGGCTTGCCTAAAATGCTAGTGGCTAAAAATACGTTGTAAATACCAATATCCATTAATGTACCACCACCTAAACGCGGTTCAAATAGTCGCGGATTTACAGGCGCTACCGGCTTAAACCCAAAGTTTGCCAAAACCGAACGAATATCGCCCAACACACCTTGCTGTATCATCTCCTGTGTTTTAATAAAATGTGGCAGGAACTTTGTCCACAATGCTTCCATTAAAAACACTTTCTTTTCCATTGCCAGGTTTATCATTTCTAATGCCTGCCGGGTATTTATGGCGAAAGCTTTCTCGCACAAAACAGCTTTATTATGATTTATACATAACAAAGCATTTTCGTAATGCATACTATGCGGCGTAGCAATATAAATTACATCAACCCCGGGGTTTTGTACCAATGCTTCGTATGAGGCATGGCGATGTTTTACATTGAATTTTTCGCCAAATTTATCTGCTCCCTCTTGCGAGCGCGAGCCAACGGCAACCAATTCGCAACCTTCTGCAAATTGCAAATCGCCGGCAAATATTCCGGCAATTCTACCGGTGCCTAATATACCCCATTTTATTACTTTCATGTTAGGCTGCTTCGAAGTGGGGCTCTGTTGGTAAGTGCTTGTACTTTTTCTCGGCAAAAAGTAAGGCTATCATTAAAATAAGCCCTACTGCAAAGAAACAATCCAACGCCAATGCCGAATCACGCATTTCCCCTGTTAAAGATTCAACCGCGCCAAACGTAAATAGACCTACCACAATAGCGAATTTTTCGGTTACATCATAAAAGCTGAAAAACGACGCGGTATCGGGAATATTGGGTGGCAGGTATTTTGAATAAGTTGAGCGCGAAAGCGATTGTACGCCGCCCATCACTGCGCCAACTACAGCCGCTGCAACAAAAAACTGTGCAGTAGTGGTTACAAAATAAACCGAAAGGCAAATTAAAGTCCAGATGGTAACCAGGCCAACCAATGTTTTTACGTTACCAATTTTGCCTGAAATGATGGATGTTAACCAGGCACCTATTACGCCTACTATCTGGATGGAAAGAATGATCATGATTAGCGTATCATCAGGCATCTTCAATTCTTTTGCGGCAAAATTAGCCGCAACCAGCATAATGGTTTGTACCCCTACCGAATAAAAGAAAAACGAAGAAAGAAAGCGTTTCAAAAGCGGCATATTACGCACTTGCTTGAAAACTTTGGCCAATTCTTTAAAACCACCTGTTATTACGTTATAATTTTGTTTTTTAATTGCCGGCGCGCTTTTAGGTAATAATTTAAAAGGAATGATAGAAAAGCCTATCCACCACAAAAAAACCAGCACGAAAGATAAGCGCTCGGGTAAGGCCACTAACACCTCTTCTTTTAATCCGAACCAGCCGGGGTATTGTATGATGAGCAAGCATATTAACTGAGAAATTAAGCTGCCTACATAGCCATATATAAAACCTTTGGCGCTTACGCTATCCATTTTATCTTCGGTAGTTATCTGTGGTAAGTAGGAGTTATAAAAAACAAATCCGCCGCAATACCCTACGCAGGCTAATGCGTAAAATAGCAAGGGAAGTTCAAGCGATGGTATACCATGTTCTACCGGCTTAAACCAAAATAAGCCAAGGCAGGCTAAAGCGCCCATCCAGGTAAAAAATTGTAGGTAGCGTTTTTTATTACCCCGATAATCGGCAATGGATGTTAGTATAGGCAACAATAAAACAATAAGCAGGTATGAAGCGCCCAATACATAATTCTGAATAACTGTGTTCACAAAACTATGCCCAAAAAATGTAACCACATCCTTATTGGGATTATGATAAGTTGTGTAATAAACGTAATACGCCGGAAATATAGTCGAGGTAATCACCATATTGTATGATTGATTGGCCCAATCAAACATGCACCATGCCCAGATGGTCTTTTTATTGTTTTTAGCTTCCATAGTGCACTAAAAGTATATAATTTTTAGTGTTTACAAAATAGCTGTTAACAAAACAAGCCTTGTTAATAAAAACAAGGCTTGTCATATTTAAAACTTAAGCTAATTAGCCTTGATTATTTCATACCATCATGAATAGATTGAATCGCGGCCAAATGCTTCTTTAAGGTTGGTAACGTTTTTTCAGCAAAAGCTTTCAGGTCGGCGTCTTTGAGATTTTTTGTCGCATCCTCAAATTCTTTGATGTCTTTTTTATGGTCGTCTATCATATTACTCACGTAAGCCTTATCGAAATCTTTGCCCGTTTTTTTAGAAAGGTCATCCATAGATTTTTTTTCGTCGTTACTTACAGAATCGGGTAACGTAATATTCTTAGATTTTGCTAAAGCTTTCATTTCATCATTTGCTTTTGAATGGTCCATGACCATCATAGCACCAAAATCTTTTACTTTACTATTTGATGCGTTAGCCTGCGCTATTTTACCAAGTTCCACTTCGGCCATTCCACCATTAGCTGCATTTACAGCAAATTCTGCATCACCTTTGTCAACCGACATTCCGATGCCTGTTTTCCCGGTATTGGTAGTGTCTTTTACATTATTCGCGCTGTCGGCAGCTGCTTTACTGTCTTTAGGTCCCTGGCATGCCTGGAAAGCGCAAGCGGTCAGCGCAATCATAAAAATTGAACTTAACTTTTTCATAGGAGTATGTTGGTTATTGTTTAGTTAATAATTTAACATTATTGGGGTCATTAAGTTTTAGGGTATTATTGCTTCATCAAAAATTATACTTTTATAATCCATAACCAACCGCAGCATGCGCCCGATAGACGATTACTTTTTGCAAAAAGACGAACCTATAAAAAGCTACCTGCAATTTTTAAGATCGCACATTTTACAACTGGATAATAACATCACTGAAGCCTGGAAATATGGCATGCCGTTTTATTGTTATAAGGATAAAATGTTTTGCTATTTATGGGTACACAAAAAACTCCATCAACCCTATATTGGTATAGTTGAAGGAAAGCGGATACATCACCCGGATTTGATAATTGAAAAGCGTGCAAGAATGAAAATATTATTGTTAGATGCTGAACAAGATGTTCCTGTAGAAAAGATAAACAGCCTATTTAAAATGGTACTTGACCTTTATAAGCCATGAAATATAATACTGACGATCTCATAATAAGACGTTTAACCGGCAAAGATATAACCATTGCAAAAACGCTTTTTAAGGTTTTGCAGGAAGTGTTTGAAGAAGAAAAAACGGGAGAGGTAAGTGAAGGTCACATCATCCGACTACTTAATAACTCCGCCTTTGTTTGCCTTGTAGCGATCTATAAAAATGAAGTTATAGGAGGGTTAACAGCCTATGATTTGCCGATGTATAATTCAGAAAAACCGGAACTGTTTATTTATGATATAGCTATAAAACCACACTTTCAACGTTTGGGATTTGGTAAAGAATTGATGAATGTTATAAAAGATTATTGTGCGAAAAATAGTATAAAACAGCTTTTTGTTGATGCTAATGAGGAAGATACACATGCACTGGACTTTTACCGGTCAATGAACGGACGAGAAGAAAAAGTAGTGCAGTTTACCTTTGATAACCCTGCCGATTAAAAAAACGAAATTACTTTTCGTAATCTCTCAATTTAATCTATCTTTGCCACTCTAAAAAAATCCTAACTGCGGAAGTGGCGTAATTGGTAGCCGCACCAGACTTAGGATCTGGCGCTTCACGGCGTGGGGGTTCGAGTCCCTTCTTCCGCACACAAAATTTAACCCGGTCAATTTGATCGGGTTTTTTTATTTATTATTATTTATCGATCAACTTATAACCACCACTTCATGATCGGTAACAGACCTAACTTCGAAATTTGCCCAGCCGTTGTTTACCGATACTGAACCAATATGCCCGGCAACTAATAAGCGCATATTTTTGGCGGTGATGTTAGCTGGTAATTTAACACTTACTTTAAATGGGCCGACAGAAATAAGCTCATCTACAGGCTGGCGCCATGTGGCAGCACTGGTAAGGTTAACTAAGTGCATAATAAGCCGGCCAGGTTGAGTATAAAGGTGGCAGTCTACCATACCCTTTCCCTCAACTTTTAACGGGATATTATCTTTTACCGCCCAGCGGATAAGATTTGCCAACAGGTCACCATGATCGGGTAAATTATATTGGCCAAAACGACGATCAATATCTGCCGGAACAAATGCAACCCGACCTTTAAACTTTGTATTAAGTACCAATCCGGGTATATCAGTTTTGGGCTGATGCATCCATGAAGTTTCAGGCGGGTAAATCGGAAATTCAGGAATAAAGGTCATTGGCACCTCAACCCCGGCATCAAGACGGATGGGTTGAAGATGGCCACCATAAGGTAATATATCTGTTTCATTAAAACCTTTTAACACGGGATGGCGTGTGCCAATAATTGCCGGTTCATCACCAATTTCGGGCCCGTCTACTTGCTTGCGTAATTCCGGAGAGAGGCGCAGATAAGTGTGCGCAGCATTGGGTGATGCATTTGTGCGGATAGGATCTATACGATGTGCTCCAAATAACTCGTTGAGTGCATAGTCCGGTCGAGGACTCCCCCACTCATCATATAAACTACTTTCGCCTGTGGCAATTAGTCCGCCGCCGTTTTTTACAAAACTGTTTATGCTGGTGATTTGCGCCTCGCTCATTGCGCCCAGGTTTGGCAATATCAACAATGAAAGCTGCGATGCCATTTGATCAATTTGGTCGGCATGAACCAGTAAATAGGGTATTCTTGCTCTTAATAATGCCTGTGTTATGCCGCGTGCGGGCACATCTACCAATTGGGCGGCATTATCACGTCCGTAAAAATCATTGTTTTGCTGCGACCAAACTACGCCTACCGTAGCAACAGGGTGACGATTGATTAGAAATTTCTGGTTAATCTCATGCCAGCGCATAACAGGTTCAGCAGTGTGATAGGCACGGCGATCTTCATGATAAGCAGCCACGTGATGCCACCAGGGTTGTATGCCGCCTGCTATGCCTGCAATCATCCACATGCGCGCCTCAGCAGCAGGTTTAGCTGATAGCCGGAATTGTACACTCCCCTGCTGGTACATTGCCATACTTTCGGGTATCAATTTATCCCAACCCAACAGGCTATGAAGAAATTTGCCTATATCGCCATTATGTTGAAATCCGCTTGCATCACTGCGGCCCTGATCGTCAATCATCATAATATCTGCCCGGTTGCAAATGCCTTTATAATCCCTGAAGTCGGCACTTTGGCCGCTTATTGAACCACTGTTCATTCCGGCCCAGGTACAATTAACGCCACCCGCTGTTTTTGTTACTTTGTTATTTAAGTCCCATAATTCAAGTCGACGATCATAATTCCATCGTATCCATTGTTGATATGTTTTGTCGCCCCAATCTCTTGCAGCAGGAATATCCTTGCCACTTGCCGCGCGGAAACTTTTCTTGCAATTTTCACAGTAGCATGGCGTATTTCGGCCCAGGCCACTCCAGCTATTATCTGTAAAGCCTTCCGGGTGATATAGCGTTATTATTTCGCGCATTATATCGGGAATATGCTGATTATAGTAAGATCCGTTTACACAGGTGATGTATAAACTGTCTGCCCGGTGCGGTTTCCCATTTATGTCAACAGCAAACCAGTCGGGATGTGCTTTGTACAACTCTTCATTTGCCCTGTTAGAGTCCATTCGGGCGAAAACAGCCAACCCATCTTCGTGAGCGGCGCGGCATAACTCACCAAACAAATCGCGCCCATTAAGAAACGGCGAAGGTTGATGATACGGTATTTTACTTGGGTAATAAGCCACAATGCCCCCGGCATTAATAATAACACCTTGTACCCGGGTGCGCTTCCATTGTTTACGCCACCAGGCAATATCATAGTGCTGAGGATCGGGTTCGGTTATATTGGTTTGTCCCCAACGGGTAACGCGTTTATACCATGGGTGGTCTTCATTTAACGTTGCCTGTTCAGGTTCAAACTCAGCCGGATATGCTTTGGCCATAGAAACAAGATCGGTAGTGCTAATTACAGCTGACGCAACAGCAATTTTTTTCAGGAAGGAACGCCTGTTATCTCCCCCGGTTAATTTAGAATCGCTCATGAAACAAGATTATTGAGTATGCCCAAGTTAATTATTATTTTGATTGGGTAACAACTTTTAATCAGCTTCAAAAACTTTTACCTGTTTAACCTGCTAATTATTCTTTTCCCTAAATTAATACCGGGATCTTCAATGTATTTTTTGGTGAACCATGCCGCAATTGTAGTAGCACCAACTGTCAGGATGAGGTTTATAATAAAGGAAATATAGGGATTTATGTTGAGTTGATATGCTGTAAATATCCAACAGAAAATAAAATGGAGAACATATATTGAAAATGATAACTGCCCAATTATTGCTAATATTTTGAAATTGAAACTGGTTTTGTTTTTGAAAAATAAAAAAAGAAAAATAAATGAAATTGCCGCTATAAAAATAAATACAGACCTATTATGAAATACCCTGGCCGAAGTTATAAACGCCAAACAAAACAGAATAAAGAACAATGGAAAATACAGCTTACTATTTATTTTATTAAAAGATGGTTGTAAAAAATAAAATGACATGCCTACTAAAAACACAGGTAACTGGTTAATAATATTATAGTAATAAAAGCCTTCCTCAAAATATACGTCAATTTTAAAATGAATTAAAATTAAGGCAATTGAATTAGTAAGTAATAAAGAGAATATGGGTATTATCCAGTAAAAAAATTTACGCTGAATATTAGCATAAACTGTAAATAAAAACGGGAACATTAAATAAAACAACACTTCCGTGCCTATTGACCAACCTCCCGGCACTATTGCGTTATTGACAGATGGCACTAAACCATGTAAAAGCAAAACGTGGCAAATTACATTAGTTAAATTAAACGAATTGTAATTGGGGGAACTATTAATAGTTGAAGCTAAAAAGTAAATCAATATCCCAAAATAGTAAAGTGGCGCTATCCTGAAATATCTGCGGATATAGAAGTTCTTAATACTATCTTTTCTTTTGGACATTGAATAGCATAAAGTATAAGCCGACATGAAGAAAAACAACTGAACACCAATTCGAAAAAAACCGGCAATTTGTACAGCATGGTGATTGAAATTGTTAATTGAGAGCCCTGTATGCACTATAATAACCATTAATATAGCAATACCCCTTAAGCAATCAATATATTTCAATTTATCATCTGCCATTGTTTTCATCCACCGAAAGTAATATTATTAGTTACATTTTTTGTTTAATTTTCGGCACCTTTTAAAAAATGAGTTATGAGAAAAATATTTTTAATGGGCTTATTAGCCATTTGCGCCCTGGCCGCCCGCAGCCAGGGCCGCGCTACAACTACTAAAGAATATGATTACCTGATAGCAGGCAAATATGAGGCAAATATGCCGGGCCATCATTTAGTTAAATCGTCGGCTTATGATACAGAAGGCAACCAGGCCGCGTCCATTTGGCAGCTTTACCGGGATGGCGCAAGCACGTCATCGGCTTTGGTTATTATATACTACAAAAATAATGTGCCACTAACCTATATCTGTATCCCGGATGTTAAATCACCTGCCAATATGTGGGCCGATTATTCTAAAAGACTCGGCGCACTAAAAAATGATGGCAATGCCTTACAGGTAATTGCTGTTACTTTAGGCAAGTTTGCTGCGGCAGAATAATAAATAAATCCCTTTCAATGCAGACGAGCTGATTAATTTCGGCATGTTCAAACATTACGTTTCATAATTGGTATAATAAATAAACCAATTTATGAAACTATTATTTACCCCTATCTTATTGCTATTGTCAGTTGCTGTGTTTGCGCAAAATGTTTCTGTGATGCCCACATTAGGCAAAGCTATGATAGCACATCCAGGAAACAAACCTGCTCACAAGGATTCGGTCACCGAATCTGATACTTCAAAAGAGAATAAAGAACCACGTTATTTTTACCTCTCGGTAAATACAAATGTCTTTGTTAATAGCAAAGGTGGGTTTAACAAACGGTTTTCGCCAGCGGTTGAGTTTGGCCGTACTTATGGAATATTTGACATAGGTTTGGCTACCGGTTTGGTTAATACAGTCCGCGATGACACATCTCATTACCTGGAGTTTCGCCCCACCATTAATGTATTTTCCAAAGGTAGGTTTGCCGAAGCTTTATGCCTGGGCGGTGGTTATGTATTTGGCGCAAAGCAGGGAATGATGACGGAGATTTGTAATAGCATCAATTTCAATATTTCTGAAAATGTAGCGGTCGCTGTAACGCAGGGTTACGTGTTTTTTGATGGTACAAATGATAGTAGAAGTACGCAATATATGGGCTTTGCCTTTACCTATAACTTTCTAAAAAATCACAGCGTTAATAAACAGCGAAAAAAGAAAGCATTGGTTAGCGACAACTAACTTTTGATGTAAGCTTATTAGAAATTATTCTTGTCACTACATTTCTTTTTTGTTAATTGCTGCTTAATAACGCACCTGACGCAATATGGCTGAAAAACTTACCGATAATGATTACGTACCAGAACTTGACGGATTTAGAGCTATAGCCATACTATCGGTAATGTTATATCACTTTGAGGTGTTTAGCGCCGGCTGGATTGGCGTACAGCTATTTTTTGTTTTGTCGGGCTATTTAATTACCAAAGGGCTGGCACTTGAAAAAACGAGGATAAAAAACTTTGGCGGCTATATTAAAGTATTTTACCTTAAACGGATATTGCGCATATTCCCGGTATATTTTCTGTACGTTGCCTGCTTTTTGATCTTCAATTTTATTGCCGGCGATGTAGTTACTGCAAAAGGCGTAGCTGTTCCGTTGATCACTTATACTATGAATATTTATGCCTTAATGCCGCATACCGTTAATTTGGCATGGGTTGGGTATTTATGGTCACTCTCGGCCGAAGAACAATTTTACCTGGTATGGCCGCTGATCGTCTTCTTTACACCCAATCACGTTTTTAAAAAACTGCTATACGTCATTATAGTTATTATTCCATTTTGCAGGTTGATAATGTTCTACATGGCAATGGCCAGTGGCGATGTAAAACATGCCGGTTTAGTTGTTTATATATCTACCCTATCACAATTTGATGCTTTTGCCATAGGGGCTTTGATGGTTTATATAACTAATGTTAAAATCATCAATATCAACCGGTTGCGAAAAATTGTTATAGTGGCCATTATATGCTTCCTTGTAATTGGACAGGTTAGTTTGTTTTTAACCAACAGAACGTTGCTTAAAGATATTACTACCCTGGGCTACCGCGTAGCAATGGTAAATAACTATCAATATGTATGGGGATATACCGTAATAAATGCGCTTGCAGGCTTAATTATTTTTGTAACGGTAAAGTATAAAAATGTTATCCCGCTGCTTAAAAATAAGGTATTGGTTTATATTGGCAGGATATCGTATGGCATGTACATTTTTCATGTACCGGTATTAAACGCCTTAGATGGATTTAAACATAAAGGACTTTTACAGGGCACTATCCGGTTTATACTGTTTTTTGGCGGTACTATTCTTATTGCTCATTTTTCGTTCAATTATTTCGAATCGTATTTTATTAAGCTGAAAAAGAAGTTGGGTTTTCAGCGCAGCTGATCATTGTCTGTTGGTATTATCCTATCCAAAATCAATATATTTATCTTGTCTTATCAATAGTTTATGAAAAAAATATTTCTCATTACGGTACTCCTTTTCCCGTTAATAACCTTTGCTCAAAATCCGGATTCTGTATGGTTGATGAATAACTATACCAAGAAAGAGGTTTCCATTCCTATGCGCGATGGTATTAAACTGTTTACGTCTATCTATATACCTAAAGACCAAAGCGAAAAACACCCGATATTACTTACCCGTACCCCCTATTCGGTTTCGCCTTATGGAAAAGGGTTTAAGCCTTATTACCGCAGTTATATGATGCGTTATTGTAAAGAGAACTATATTATGGTTAACCAGGATATTCGTGGTAAATACATGAGCGAGGGCAAATTTGAAGTGGTTCGTCCGTTTAACCCTAATAAAAAAACTAACCAGGATATTGACGAAGCAAGCGACAGCTATGATACTATTGATTGGCTGATAAAAAACATAGAGAACAATAATGGCAATGTGGGCGCTATTGGCATTTCATTCCCTGGCTTCTATGCTACAATGGTGGCATTAAGCGGTCACCCGGCTTTAAAGGCGGTGAGTCCACAGGCACCGGTTACCGACCGTTTTTTTGGCGATGACGATCATCACAACGGTGTGTTAATGCTAATGGATGCTTTTGATTTCCACGTTGCCGGTGGGTTTGCGGCGCCAAGCCGTGCGCCGTCTACAAGAGGGCCGCGCCCATTTCGAATTACTACACAGGATAATTATGACTATTATTTAAAAATGGGCGCATTGCCAAACTTTACCAAACTGGGCGGTGATAGTATAAAATTCTGGAGCGATATGATGGATCATCCTAACCTGGATGCCTGGTGGAAGGCTCGCGATGCCCGCAGCGGCATTAAAGACATTAAGCCCGCCATGCTGATAACCGGCGGCCTGTTTGATGCCGAAGACGGTTACGGCGCATGGAATACTTACAAAGCGTTGGTAAAACAAAGCCCCGCTACAACCAGCAAACTGGTTATTGGCCCATGGTACCACGGGCAATGGGCCAGTGGTGACGGTACACATTTAGGTAATGTGCAATTTGGCAGCAATACAGCAGCTTATTACCAGGACCTGGAAGTGCCATTCTTTAATTATTATTTGAAAGGCAAAGGTTCGGATAATTTGAGCAAGGCCACTATCTTTTTTTTGGGCGAAAACCAATGGCATACGTTTAAAGAATGGCCGTTAAGTAATATTAAGTATACGCCTATATACTTTCAGCAAAACGGCAAACTATCATTCAATGCAGCTAATAGCAAGCAAGCAAGTTTTGACAGTTATGTAAGCGACCCGGCCAAGCCTGTGCCTTATGCCGAAAAGGTACACGCTAACCGTACCCGCGAATACATGGACGATGACCAACGCTTTGCCTCACGACGTACAGATGTACTGACTTATGACAGCGGCGTACTAACAGACGATATGACCTTAGCCGGCCCGGTAATAGCCGATTTAATGGTAAGCCTTAGCAGCACTGATGCTGACTTTATAGTAAAACTGATAGACGTATTTCCGGATGATACGCCGGTTGGCCCTGCGCCTACCCGTTACCCGATGGGTGGCTACCAAATGCTGGTTCGTGCTGAAACCATGCGCGGCAAGTTCCGCAACAGCTTTGAAAAGCCGGAACCGTTTGTACCCGGCAAACCAACACAAGTAAAATTTAATATGCCCGATGTAGCGCACACCTTTAAAAAAGGCCATAAGCTAATGATTCAGGTACAAAGCACCTGGTTCCCGCTAACAGACCGTAACCCGCAAAAATTTGTAGATATTAACAAAGCTAAAGACAGCGACTTTGTAAAGGAAACCATTAAGGTTTACCATAATAGCTCGAAGATTATGTTGCCGGTGATAGGGAATTAATCGTTCCCGTAATCAGATTCAAAATAATCCATAGGGTCAAAATCATAATAATCCATAGGTGTATATGTTTCTGTTACGTCAATATAATCACCCAATTCAGCACTTTGAATTTGTGCATATGTTTCTAATTTTAGACCGCAGGATACACACTCAAAAGTTGTTGGCAATGCAGATATATTCCTAATAATAAGATCTCCTTCCAAAAATGGCTCGTTAGCCCTTGATATTTCGCCATAAACCATCGCTTTTGCTTTACATGCGGGACAAATTACTTGTTTGCTATATTTCTTAGATGGACTGAAAATGAAGTAACTAAAAGACCCTTCACGTTGCTTCTTTCTGCTTTCATTATCCGGATATGCCTTATAAAATTCATCCTTGTGTTTTTTTATTAGCATTTTAACTTTGGCTTTGATAGAATGAATATCTTCCTCTATCATCTTTGCTGCAACAATTGCATCTTCTTCTTGAAGAAAATCTTTAAGGGTCTTTTCTTGAAACTCAAGCATTAAATTAGCAATTCTGTAATACTCTACCAGCCAAACCTTTGTGGGAAAATCTTCAAAAGCCGGGGCGCCGGAATGCAGTTCTCTATTTCTTCGCTCCATCAGATTCATACAAAATTCAAACTCGTTCCTTTTAAATTTTTCTATAATCTTGGTTAATCTTTCTAAAACTGTTTTAATTGGAACAGATTTGGGAAGTTTAGAAATAGAATATCCAAAAACATACAAAATATTATCTCCTTCAGTTGGATCCGCCAATAAAGCAGGATGTACAAATGCTAATGTTGCTCTCGCAAAAGTTTCAAATGACAGTGCGCACCAAAATGGGAATAACGCTATCTTATTATCTAATGTGTGTGCGTATTGTGATTGTACCTTTGCTTTATTCCACAATAACTCATAACTCCATTCCATAATTATAATTTAAGTCGACCAAATTCTTTGCAACACCCTTTCTTCTGAGTTTTTAGCGTCACTTCTTTTATGCAAAATCCTCCAGTTGTCTATTACAACTGTTAGGTTTCTTCTCCAATTTATTTCTACCTTTTTACTATCACTTATTAGGCGATGTATCAAATCCTTAGATCTTATACTAGTGATCGGCCGCATACAATCTTCATCATATCTTATGATATTCTTATTATTTGTGTTGGATAAAATTGATGAATAAAATTTGCCTCTTCCGCCATTTACCAACCAGACATCTCTTTTTAAAGTTAATAAATCATTGTCATTTAAATCTATCAAAGATAGTATTGTTGGGCAACTATTAATTTCTTGCTCACATCTCAAAACAACATAATTAGGCGGTGTTAATAAATAAGCGCCGTCGGTATGAAACGGGAATTCACCATCTTTATATTTGCTCGAAAGCCCTCTTTGGGTAGCTTTTTGATTCACTGTTAATAAGTCAATGTATTGAGAGCTATTTTTTCTTGAATATTGAATTTTCCCCAATTTGCAAGCTAACTCTATCAAATCTTTTTCAGATTCGATTGTTAAACAACAATACCCGATTTCAATAAGTTCTTCATACATAAATACACAAACTCAAATTTGTTCTAATATAAACTTTTCAAAATACCCCGGCGCTTTCAATAACCGGCTTCCATACCACGAAAACATTTCGCCGTCAACCAACATTACTTTAGCATTGGGCAATAAGGCTTTAAACTCGTCAATATGTTTTTGTTTGAATGGGTAGGGTTCTGATGAAAGGAATATTACATCAGGGTTTGCAGCAACCAACATTTCATTAGTTATTTCGGGATAACGATCTAATGCAAATACATTCTTTAACCCACATATTTGCAGCATATCGTTAATAAAAGTCCCTTGCCCGGCAACCATATATGGTTTTCGCCAGATGAAATAAGCAACGGTAAGATTTTGAGGTTTGATATTGAGGTTATTAAAACGCCCGGTAATTTGCAAGGCGAGTTGTTTAGCTTCAGCTTCTTTTTCAACCAATTGCCCTATCCTCTCGATCATATCTATTGCTTCGCTTAGGTTGCTAATATCACTTATCCAAACCGGGAAATGCTGCATTAGTTCTTCAACCTGGCTTTGCTCGTTTTCTTCTTTATTGGCGATGATCAGGTCGGGGTTGAGCTGTTTGATCAGATCGATATTCAACTGCTTGGTACCGCCTATTTTTGTAGCTGTTTTGAATTTATCTGCCGGATGAATACAGAATTTGGTTATACCGATGACCTCTTTATCTAAACCTAAGTCAAACAATAATTCCGTTTGTGAGGGAACGATGGATATTATCCGTTTTGGTGTGGATGGAAGGTTGATTTGACGATTTAATTGGTCGTGGTAGATGGGCATATTTCAATTATACTTGTCATCCTGAGCGATAGCGAAGGATCTTATACGCACGACCAGTATGGCGCTTACTTATCAATTATACAAGGTCCTTCGCTATCGCTCAGGATGACAGTTAACGTTAACTATTATATATCTGGTAAACACCAACCAACGTTCTGTTTTCGGGCGAGCCTATCAACACATTGGTTATCTTCCTCTCCATCATTAATTGTTCGGCCTGGCCAACAAATTCGTTCTCGTCAATAATTACCGGGTTGGCGGTCATCATTTCATCTAAATGTAACGTGCTTGTATTCGGGTTGCGTAATAAGGCACGGCGCAAGTCGCCATCGGTAATAATGCCTTGTACACTTTGTGCATTGCCCACAATCACCATGCCTAGTTTACCTTCCGACATGCAAAGTAATAGTTCAGTAAACGAAGCATCTGCGTTTATATATGGCAGGTTATCAGTGCGCATCAGGTCCTTAACTTTTACCAATAATTTGCGCCCCAAACTACCACCGGGATGAAACCTTGCAAAATCATCATGTTTAAAATTCCGGATTTCCATTAAGGCAATTGCCAATGCATCGCCCATAACCAGTGTGGCTGTCGTTGATGACGTTGGCGCCAATGCCAGCGGACAAGCCTCGCGGGTAATAGCTATATTCAAATGGAAGTCACTATTTTTTGCTATTGTTGAATTAGGATTACCTGTTATGCTGATTATCAGGTTTTTATTCCATTTTAAAAACGGAATAACACGCAACACTTCATCGGTTTCGCCAGAGTAAGATATGAGCAATACCTGGTCATCACTGCCAACAATACCCAGGTCGCCATGAAACGCTTCGCCGGGATGCAGAAAGAAACTTGGGGTGCCGGTACTTGATAAAGTGGCGGCTATTTTTTTACCAATAATGCCAGATTTACCAATACCGATAACTATTATTTTGCCCGTTGTATTTAACATAGAGTTTACAACTTTGGTAAACTCGTCGTCAATTAAGCGCGCCACATTTTGCAGCGATTCTATCTCGATATCAAAAACCCGTTTGGCAATATCTTTCATAAACTAGTATTAAGAAACTAATGGAGCCATAACTTTATCCAGGTCCTGCAATTTAACCATGTTAGGGCCGTCGCTCAGGGCATTGTCCGGGTCGGGGTGTATTTCCATAAAATAACCATCGGCACCAAATGCTTTGGCAGCTAAAGCCATCATGGGTACAAATGTACGGTCGCCGCCGGTTTTGCCTCCTGCCCCACCCGGGCGCTGTACCGAGTGTGTGCAATCCATACAAACCGGGTAGCCAAAGGCTTTCATATCATGAATATTCCTAAAATCGACAGCTAAATTATTGTAGCCGTACATATTGCCGCGCTCGGTTAATATTACCTGTGTGTTGCCGGCCTCAACTACTTTTTGAGCCGGATAAAACATATCGTGTCCCGAAAGAAATTGTGCCTTTTTAATATTTACAATTTTGCCTGTTTTAGCTGCCGCGACAAGCAGATCGGTTTGACGGCATAAAAAGGCAGGTATCTGCAATATATCAGCCACCTCGCCTACTATGGCTGCCTGGTAGCTTTCGTGAATATCGGTAACTACAGGCAGGCCAAAACGCTGTTTAACGTTCAATAGCATCTCCATGCCTTTTTCAAGGCCGGGACCGCGGTAGGAATGTATAGATGTACGGTTAGCCTTATCAAACGATGATTTAAAGATAACAGGCACATTATATTTTTGTCCTGCTTCGGCTACTTTTTCGGCCACGGTGTATAAAAGCTCCTGGCTTTCCATTACACATGGGCCCAATATAAAAAACGGCTTTTGCCGCATCTGTTCAAACAACATAAATTTATTATAGATGACAAATATAGTGGTATTTTTGAATTGATATCAGCACGTTATTAACGGTACTTTTCAAGCACTTTATCAACCTCGGCATAACCACATGAATATGCCACATTTTTAGCAGATGCTCCCGCCTGCAGCAATGCCTCAACAGAATCCGGCGAACGTCTGTACATCCAATATGAATTAACGGTCGCTTTTACGGCTAACATCAACGGCGTTTCGCCATTTGCATCAGGCTGATCTATAATCGTTCCGCGTTCTATCATTAGTTTAACAACAGTTGGGTAGCCTTTCCATGCGGCAACGTGTATAGGTAAACTACCGGCTGGCGTGCCAAAATAAGCGTCCCCTTCAAAAGCTGCATTTACATTAAGGCCCAGGTCAAGTAATTGTTTAATGCCATCGGGGTTGCCGTTGCCTGCGAATCTTGAAATCAGGTTACCAGACATCGCTTTAACTTCATTTACCAGGTTCGGGTTGTCATTAACTATTTTTGTAATCTGTTCTGCATCATTCATAGCGCAGGCAGCTATAAGCAGATCGGCACCCTGTAAATCAAGCTCAATACCGCGTTTTTTAAATAGTTCCAGCACATCGCCCCGGCCTTCCCTTGCAGCATGGGCAATTGCAGTTAAGTTGTTTTTATCCAACACATCTGTTTTTGCGCCGTGATCAAGCAATAATTCTATAATTTCAATACGATTACCCCGAGCCAGCGCATGATGAATTGGATAAACATCCGCCCTCCAGTATACATTTGGATCGGTGCCGTTTTCTAGCAAAAATTTGGCGCCGTCATAATCATGAAAATCATGCTTGCGGATAAGCATTAAGGATAAATTAACCGGTGTTATCTTGCCTGTGTTTACCAACACTTCCATCGCGCCATTATCATAAGTTTCAGGCGAGTGATAAACTGCTTCAATATCGTTTGGGTCTGCGCCCCTTTCCAACAGCAAACGGGTGAGATTGGCATTATGTGCTACACCTGATGCACCATATAAAGGCGTTTCTACGTCATTTATATATTCTGTATTGCCAAAGCCAAAATTTACATCAGTACCCGCATCAAGCAATAACGTGGCTGCACGTAAAAAGCCCTCTTCAGGTCGTTGTTTGAGCGATAAATATTTCGACATGCATAAATAGATCAATGCATTGCCGCCAAAAGGTTCGGATATGGCTATTGCATTTGCTGTATCTTCTTCAATAAATTTTTGTACGGTTTTATCATCGCCTAAAATAGCAGCTATATGAATATCATTAGTTGCAAGGTTGGGATGTTTAGCCAGTATTTCCTCTGCCTCATCCAATGTACCATGCCATATAGCTGCCTTGATAAAGGCCGAACGGATATCTTCAAAATTTGACATATTCAAATATAATACAAAGAGGATTATATTTAAATCAAGGTTGTTTGTTTAAATAGTATGAAATGATTATTCTTTTGCAGCGTCTTCCAGGTCTTTAATAATGATTTTGCTCATCTGCATCATAGCATGCATTACTCGTTCGGCTTTTACAGCATCTTTATCTTGCAGGAGTTCTCTCAAAATTAATGGCGCAATTTGCCACGATAAACCAAACTTATCTTTCACCCATCCGCATTGCGATTCTTCGCCGCCACCGGCTGTAAGGTTTTTCCAGTAATAGTCAATTTCATCCTGCGAATTGGCCTCTATTGAAAAAGACACTGACTCGTTAAATTTAAACTGCGGACCCGCATTTAAGAATATAAACTCCTGGTCTTCTATCTCCATGTCCACTACAAGTATTTCGTCGCCAAAACCTGGCGTGTCTTTAGGGTAATAACTGGTATTAAGTACTTTTGAGTTTTTAAATACCGAAGAGTAAAAATCAATTGCTTCCTTAACATTATGGTCTAACCATAAACATGGCCGTATCTTTTTCATAATTTTCAATTTAAAGTAATTATACTAAAGATGATCAGTTTATTCAACAAATCTGGCTTTCGATATGTTTTTGTGATTTTGTAGTTAAATATAATTTCGTTTAAGCGCTTTTAGTATTGTTAAACCATAGTCAAAGTGAAATAGTACTAATTTGAGTTATTCATTATTATCATTATATTGGTACGTTAATGATTTCAACTGAAAATTCATGAGGCTTTTTTTTAACTTAATTGCTTTTATATTGATTAATACTTTGGTATACACTTCTGTTTATAGTCAAAATAAAGGCCTTGTTTATATTCAACACATTAACAACAATGAGGAAATAAGTAAGATTTACAATAACATTAATGCACCGTTAATGATTATTGATAATTCGGTATATGCAATAGATTCAACGTGTATTAGTGAATCTTTTGGAGGGTTCGCAAGAAAATCTGCCCAGGGGAATAAAATCATGGCCAAAGCAAGAGAGTCGGCAGAAGGAAGCAAAGCAATCAATCAAAGGGAATCTGCAGAAGGAAGTAAAGCAATTAATCAAAGGGAGTCGGCAGAGGGAAATAAAGTTGTAAACAATCCCCGTGAGTCGGTTGAAGGTAATAAAATCATTGTTACTCCAAGAGAATCTGCCGAAGGAAGTAAGCTTGTAAACAAACCCAGGGAATCTGCCGAAGGCAATGTGGCATTAACTAAACCAAGAGAATCAAGCGAGGGGGCTATTTCTTTTTATTGTGATATTAGCTCTTCAGGAATTCTTTTGCTTTATTTACCAGCGTTTAGAAAAGGTGAATCAATTAAGATCTATTATAAAAATACTTTTATTGACAGTAAATACTATAAAATCAAAACACAATGAAGAGAACTGCCCTTTTAATTTTTTGTTCATTTACAATTATGTTGGCTGTAATAGCAAGTAATGTTAAAGCTCAATTACCGCCTCCCCAGCTAGGCAATCCTGCCCAGTTATTTTCCAGTAAATTAAGTTATCCTATCAACAGCGGCATTATTCAGGGCAGTTTTACGATTATTTTCATTGATAAAAATATAACAATAAAGCCTAATCAAAAATTTAATTTATCTGATTTAGGAATTGTTGCCGGCATTTCTCCTGAAGATAATCCGGATAGTTATAAAGATCGGGGACTTAAAGAATATAAAGCAAAGCTAAATTCACCCAAAAACAACACCAACAGTTTTTATAGAATAAAAATTAACAGAGAAAATGATACGACTACTTATTATGGATTAATAAGTTTTTATAATACTAATGAAAGTCATAAAGATGACGCCGTGGCTAAATATTATGAAATAAAATTATCTGATAATTTATTTGATCAATCCAGGGGTGGAAATTTGTCATATAATTATGAATTCTGGAAAAAATTCATGGCAAAGGTTCCAACCTGGTTGATTTTGTTCTCAGATTCAAGAAGTCTGATCTGGAACTAAAACAACAAAGTCCCAATATTGCTTTTGAGGCTCTGTACCCAGAGCGGGACTGTTCCTGAACCATTTTATTGAAGATTTGCAAACATTAGCTTGTTTGATGGCTTAATGAACATATTAAGAATATAAGACAGGACTAAAGTCGAACCATTTAAGTATTTGGCAAAACTTGATGTTGATGCATAATACTTAAGGTAATACATTCTTCTGCGGCAAGCTATAAGTAATATGCCCGTTTTGATCCAGAAAATTAATTTTTGAAGTGCCGTTCGAATCAACTAAAAGTTGTAACCGGGGTTTCCCATTTCGGTCAGCCAATATGACCGTAGCAGTTTTCTCCCTATCCTTGCCTACAAAAACACGCTGGGCAAATGCACGCTGTCCCACTTTAGGTTGCATCAATTGCTTTAAAAGTTTTTCTTTTTCAGGTCCATCAGGTAACTTTTGCGCGCTTTTATAATTAGCTCTAAATTGCCAGAAAGGGGGGTTTATCCTGCCAATCATCCACATGTAAACCTGTGTTTTGCTGTCCATTATCATCAGTATATTGCAGATATAATACTTGATTTTGATTATACTGGTCAAATGATAAATGACCGATTGCCGAATATTTTCCATCGTTATTGGTATGACCCATAAATACCAAACCTCCGTTTTCAGTTCCTTCATCATTATAAAAAATAATTCCCGGCCGGTTATGCCCTGGGATTGGCGGTGTATAACCTTTCCCATACATCAATACTTCAGGAGATCGCTCTTTATTTGAAATTACGAGCCGGGGTTGCCCATTACTCTCTATTACGTTAATTCTTTCAACCGTAATTTCCTTAAAATGGCTGTTATTTTTTTTAATGGTAAACGCGTAAATACCGACAATAAGAAGCAGAACTGTTACTATTCCAGAATAATACTTTAAGTAATTAATATCCTTTTGTACTTTTAATTCAAATAATGTTGGTTGCATGGCTTTATTATTAATGATAATAATATAAAGAAGATCGTTATTCATAATTTGTTTATGTCCCTGCAATTATATTACTTAGCAAGGACCTTTATGAGTTGTGTTTTTAGAGGTCAATAATCACAATTTAATAACCTAAAAAACTGCATGACAACCTTAACTGCCGAACCTACTTACTGGTCATCTTCTCAAAAAATAGCATTCCGATTCTTCGTATTAGTTTTTACTTTATATATAGTTTGTAATCCCAACGGGATACTTCCCTATACAGATAGTTTACCAACAGGCTATCTCAAACCGTTTTATGATTTTATTGCATGGATAGGTGCGCATATTCTGCACCTTGATAAGCCAATTATTGTAGCTATAACCGGCAGTGGTGATACCACCTTCGATAATGTTGTTCTTGGTTTAATATTTTTAGTATCAATAATTGGTACTGTTTTATGGTCAATTAGGGGCCGCAATACCGCAAACTATAATAAACTGCTGTATTGGTTTACCGTTTTCATACGCTATTATGTAGCTACTACCATGATAAGCTATGGGTTATTTAAAGTAATAAAAGTACAGTTCCCGGCGCCATCGTTTGGCAGATTATTGGAGCCTGTTGGCAAACTTTCGCCAATGGGCCTTGCGTGGACCTATATGGGGTACTCAATAGGCTTTAATTATTTTACAGGCGCTATTGAAGTATTTACCGGATTGCTCTTGTTTTTTAGAAGAACCAGCACACTCGGCGCTCTAATTGGGCTGGTTGTTACCATTAATATAATGGCCATTAATTATTGTTTCGATGTGCCGGTAAAAATACTTTCAACAATGCTTGCTGCAATGTGCATTTTTTTATTGCTCAGGGATACCGGCCGATTGATGAATTTTTTCTTTCGAAACAAAGAGACAATACCGTCAAATATTACGCCCCGCCGCTTTAACGCAGCATGGAAAAACAACACATTAACAATAATAAAATATGTTCTGATATTTTATGTGCTTTTCTTTGGTTTACTTGTTTCTCTTGACGCAGAAAAACAAAGTGGCGGCGCTGGTGAAAAGCCACCATTATACGGCATTTATAATGTAGCCACTTTTATAAAAAACAGGGACACCTTAATGCCCTTAACAACTGATACCACCCGTTGGCGAAAATTTATGATAAATAGCAATGGTAGCACACAAATTCAGATGATGGATGATAGTGTTATAAGGTACAGCTTTAAGCCTGATGTTAAAACACACACCATAGTGGCTCATGCTTCCGGAGATACAATAAATAAGTTCCATTTAATTTACAATTTAACAAAGCCCGGGCTTGCAGAATTAAAAAATTTCAAAGGCATAAACAAGACCGATACGGCTACTTACCTGGTACTAAAAGGGACCTGGAAAAAAGATTCAGTTGAAATTTGGATGAGAAGGCTGGATCCTAACGGCTTCCCACTATTCCAACGCGGTTTTCATTGGATTAATGAATCTGCATACAATAAATGAGTTAACTAATTTGCTATTGTAGCTAATTTTTAATTTCTACCCAGCTCTGTTTCAAGGAACTTGCAAGCCAGGAAAAAACGTTAGTTATTGAAAATTGGTTAATTGTATTTTTATTGTATTTATCAAGTCTTCAATGTCAAAAGGTTTTGATATAACGTCATCGGCACAAACATTTTTAATAGTTTCAGCTACCTTTCTATGTGTTGATAGTACTATAACCGGTATATGCTTTGTCTTTGTATCTGCTTTCAGCGTACGACAAATAACTGTTCCTTCTTCACTTGGTTTAACAATATCCAGTAAAATAACATCGGGCCTATAATTCCTGATTTGTTCAAAAATATCTTCTTCAACGTTCAGTGCTTTTACATTATACCCCTCATCGGTAAGTAAATGAATTACAATTTCAAGAATAGCTTCATCATTCTCTAATACAAAGATTTTTTTCTTCATTTCTCCGGTTAATTAAACTGTAATTAATGTTTTTTATAGTTAAGAAATTAAACGAATATATATTATTTATTTCATTAATGACTTACAGAAAAAAAAATGTTGTAAAAAATGCTGGAGTATGACTTACACTCGCCTATAAACAACAAAGCCCTGATATTTCTATCAGGGCTTTGTACCCAGCGCCGGCCCCGATAGCTATCGGGGCGAACCGGCACGGTTTCCCACAGGTGTTTGAGACCAGCGCGCATCTAGCATTCCGATAACTTTAGGAATACTGTTCTTTAAGTTTTTGTATAATGTCCGGATATTTTAGGAGATTTTGGATATACACTTTGCTTTTCATTTTCTTTATGTGTAATTCAATTAGCCTAGCTTGCTCATAGATTAGATCATCTATGGAAATATGCAACACCCAATCATCAGCTTTTGCAGTAAAGCTTCTAATAAACTCTTTGTTTAAGTGCTGATCAATCCTATATGAAAGATCTTTGCAACTTCCAATGTAAAATATATTGAGTTGTTTAGAAAATAAAATATAGACGGAAGCCATGTTCAAAAATAAACAAAGCCCTGATATTTCTATCAGGGCTTTGTACCCAGCGCCGGAGTCGAACCGGCACGGTTTCCCACAGGTGTTTGAGACCAGCGCGTCTACCAATTCCGCCAGCTGGGCATGTTTAAGACCAGCGTGTATACCACCCCGATAACTATCGGGGCCGCCAGCTGGGCTTGCTTTTGTCAGAGGGTGGATTTAAGCCCTCAGAAGCGGGATGCAAATGTATCTAAACTCTCTTTAATTCGCAATAGATATTTTTGCCGATAGTATAAATTTGCAATATCATTTAAACGGCTTTCCCGGGTGGTATCGTTCAATTGGTCATAATCTTTGGTTAAGTTATGCAATTCGTCGTTCATATCTCCTTCAATGGCAAGTACTTCGGCAGTTATATGTCCCAACTGGTTTTCATCTTCCACTTCCATCAGGCGCTCGTTAATATCCATCATTTCCATTAAAAAAGCTGAAGGTAATTGTGGCTTCGCTCCCTCTGCCACTAGTTCATGCAGCTTTAAAATGTACTCCAGCAGTTTAGCCGGATCGGATAATGCCTGGTAGGCTTTGTTATTTAAGGTTGATAATTCTAATATCTCCTGTTGTTTGGCATCATCCTCATTCGCATAAAAATCGGGATGATATTGTTTACTTAACTGATAGAACTTCTTTTTCAACGCCGTTTGGTCGGGATTGAAAGATTCAGGTATATCATAAAACTCAAAATAATTCATGTCGCAAAGTTACCGTATTAATAATTCTATCGCTGTTGCGAATAAAATATTTTGTATTTAAAAAATTTAATTACTTTTATATTAATAAGTGTTAAATAAACACATATTAATATAAACTGGTAACCACTATAATTTTCCCGAGAATGAAAAGAATTACTTCTTTAGTCATCGCTTTATGTCTATTAATAGGCGTAGCAAATGCGCAGCAAACAACTACCCCGCCTCCGGCAGGTGCACCGCCTGCAAACGGGCAGCAAGGTAACCGTCCGCCAAGACAACAACCTGTTATTGGCGAAATTGTAACCAACCCCGATGTGCATGATCCGGTAATGGCTAAAGAAGGAAATACGTTTTATGTGTTTTATACCGGCAGCGGCTCGTGGTCGTCAACAGACCTTGTTAACTGGAAGCGCGAAAAACCGGTGTTTGATGCTACCAATAAACCTGCGTATTTAGCTGCTTTAGGTTTTGCTCGTCCCGGCTATTGGGCACCTGATATTGAGTTTTATAATGGACAATGGTACCTGTATTATTCTAACTCGGCATTTGGTAAAAATACGTCGGTAATAGGTGTAGCTACCAATAAAACGTTAAACCCATCATCGCCCGATTATAAATGGGTTGACCATGGTAAGATCATACAAAGTTTCCCGGGCAAAACCAACTGGAATACTATTGACCCAAATATGGCAGTAGATAAAAAGACAGGTGACCCCTATTTGGTTTTTGGTTCATTCTGGCATGGCATACAATTAGTTAAATTAACTAAAGATGGTTTTAGCCTGGCTAATCCAACAGATACGCTTGCTAACCATACAGTTGCCAGCCGCATGACCGATCCATCGGCACCAAACCCACCAAGCATAGGCACGCACCCTGTTGATGCAGGTGGCAATGCTATTGAAGGTCCTTTTATATTTAATAAAGGCAAGTACTATTACCTGTTTGTTTCATGGGATTATTGTTGCAGCATGAAAAACAGCGATTACAAATTAGCAGTTGGCCGTTCGGAAAAAATTACCGGACCGTATTTGGATAAGAAAGGTGTTGACATGGCTAAAGGCGGTGGCTTTTTATTAAGACAAGGTGACGGAAAAGAGTTTTATGCGGTTGGCCATAGCGGAACCTATACCTTTGATGGTATTGATTACCTGATCTATCATGGTTATGAGGTTACTGACGGCCCCAGGGTAGCGTCTAAATTAGTTATTGAAAAATTAAATTGGGATAAAGAAGGATGGCCGGTTATTGGCGACAGGATAACACCTGTTATTAAAAAGTAAAGTCAGTTCAGTTTATGTATAAAACGCAAAAGCCTTCCGATTGAGGAAGGCTTTTTGCATTTAATGTTATCAATAAATATTATTCTACTACCGGGAATGAAGATATTCTTAACCTTGCGCCCCCCATCGGTACCAGTGTTAATGTGGTTGCAGGCTGATCTGATTTAACAGGGCTTTGCGGCAATAAATCAACTAAGCCATATTTATCTATCGCCCACGAGTTAATGGCTTCACCTTTTACCTTTAGCTCTATTGGTGCGTTTGCATTAGTAAATGGGTTATTATCTGCAGGCCATGGTTTTTTAACTATGGTAAATGATTTTTCCGGTTTAGTTTTATTTAACAAAATGCCATAATTCCATTGTGAATTTGGATAAATTTCAAATGACGGCCATTTTTCAGCATCAGCGTCTTTTTGCCAACCTGAATCGCCAATAGCGGTTGATTTGCTATCCTTTTGCCTGTATAACTCATCTATTTTTAATGAAAAAGTTAGCGGGCCATAATTTACACTTATGCTATTTTTATTCTTCTCCCATTCTCTTACTTTAATTTTCATTGGCAATTTAAGCGCTATTTTATCGTCATTTTTCCATTTGTTGCTTAAGCGCAGATATTCACCAGCTTTTGCATCTATTTTTACAGCCTTGCCGTTTATGGTAACCGTAGCATTATCACACCATGCAGGGATGCGCAGATATAATGGAAAATCAACAGCTTTAGCTGTATTGACCGTAAAGCCAACTGTTTCATCAAAAGGGTATTTAGTGGTTTCAACCATTTTAACCTCGGTCCCGTTTCCAACCTTTGCGGTAACATGGCCGTCGGTATAAAGCTGTGCAACCAAACCGTTGTCCTGCGTTGCCATCCAGCTGTTTTCGGCATAATAAACCCAGCCTGCAGCATGGTTATGCTGGCAGCATCGGCTGCTAAAAGGATTCATCATTAAAAACGGGCCGGAGTTTGCAATACCCGGACTATGGTTCTTACTATCACTTACCACCATATTAGGCGCTGTAAGGTAGCGTAACGCCTTATAATCGGGTGTAAATGCTGCTGAGAATATATTAAAAGCTACGTCCTCGCAGTTCTCGGCCCAAAAAGTATCGCCTGTTGTTGCCAGTAGCATTTCATCAGATGTCATTTGCTCTACCATACCGCAGGTTTCAACTGCTTGTCGAGGGTCATCGTAACCCTTGCGTGCATTTTCATCGGCACCAAACATACCTCCCGGAACCTGACCGTATAAATTACGTATTAACTTAAAGTCGTTATAAGTAGCATCCAGGTCACTGGTTAAATGACTTTGGATGTAATAGGATGCCGGTTCCCTGAAAGATTGAGCAATATTTACATTATGCCAGTTGGGCAAATTATCCTGCTGGCGCCAGTTAGCTGTGTTCTTGTCAATTTTTGTAGCCAGGTCAAGCAGCCATTTATCGCCGGTGCGGTTATATAGCCAGTAGACACTCACCAGGTTGTCTCCTCCCCGACTGTTTTCCCAATAATCTTTTAAGAATTTACTATCAGGTACAGAAAGTTCCCATTTAAAGTATTTGGTTAAAAATGTAAGCACACGTGGATCATTTGAATAGTCGTAGTACGATTGCAGGCACCATATCATCGGCATATTAGTCCACAAGTCTCTGTTACCTTTCTTTTCCACCGACGGCCCAAAATCGCCGCTTTCGCGTTGGTTGTTTAATACAGCTTCAATCCAGAATTTAGTTTCGGCAAGCATTTTAGGGTCTTTAAGCATATAGGCGATGTCGCCATAACCCTTTAACCAGTATGGTAATTCTTCCCAGCCATATTTACCTTTGCCTTCTTTATTGAGCCATGCGTTATCAGTTTTATTGAGCCAGATGCTTATTTCGCCTAAATTACCGGTAAGGCCATCTCTTTGTAATTCCAGCATCTTTTTTAGCCACCCGCCTGGCTTAACAGCGGTTACCGGTAGTTTTATAAATGATTGCTTTAATAGCGGTTCCCTATTGCTTACATAATAAGCGCTGGTTGCATTACCATCGGGCTTGTTTATAGTTGTAGCTTTTATGTTGGACTGGGCATTTACACCCAATCCACCTAAAAGTAGTGATAAGAATAGTGCACTATTCTTAATCAGCTTTCTTTTTTGCATTACCATTGTTTGTTACTGACATTTTATCCCTTAACGTTTTCATATAATATCCGCCAACTACACTACGCGCCTGGAAGCCTTGCAATTTACCGTTTGTAGTTTCGTGCCAGTCACTTAACGGAACGCGTGAAGGTGTTTGTTCAGCGTATTTTAATATAGGGTTTACCAATGCATCAAAATCGCTTTTGCTGTCCGCCATTGCCGCTGTCCACAATATCCAGTCAGACTTTGTATAGGTCTTCCTGCTATCTAACGGTAAACCAAACTCATTCTGATGTGCCAGGTAATATTTAAATTCGGTATCGTATACCTTTTGCGGGAACAGGTTTAAATGCAATACTTTATCCCATACCATATTATATTTTTGGCTCCAGGTGTTTTTGTTGTCAAATACTAAAGCATAGTGATCACCTGCATCATCTTTTGCTATCCATTTTTGTGCGAAATCTGCAGCCATATCGCTGTATTTTTTGGCAGTTGCGTTATCGCCCATCATTGCTGCCATTTGCGCATAGGCACCAATAGCTACAATTGCTTTTACCGATAAGTTGGCATTATGCGCCAGGTGACCTGCAAAATCATCGGTACATAGTTGGTTTTCCGGGTCAAGGCCTGCTTGTGCTAAATAGTTTGTCCAGGTAGTTAATGTGGCCCAGTGTTTTTTAGCATAGGCAACATTTTTTTGCGCTTTTACAATAGCATCGGTTAATATGATCATATTTCCACATTCTTCAACCGGCATATCTTCGCGATAGGTTTGGCCGTTGGCAATTGGATAAGTACCCAGATCATGAGCTGCAAAAGGTTTTGTCCACTTACCGCTTTCGCTGTAATAGAATATACCATTGAGCATGCCTTTCATTAATTCAGGATTATACAGAATATATAATGGCGCCGATGGATAAGTAACATCAACTGTATTTATTGAGCCGTTGCTAAAGTTTTCTTTTGAAAGGAATAACAGATCGCCTTGCGGACTTTTAACCAGTTGATGAGCAGCTATACTTTGACGATAAGCCATAACACATAGTTTAGCATAATTTGCACCGCCTGCTTTTATTGCGTCCTGGTAAACTTTGGTGTCCATTGCCTGGCATTTAGCTAATACTATTTCATAATTGGTGCTTGCTTTTTTCAGCTCGCCATCCATAGTTGCGCCGGGAGTATTTGCCCACCATGGTTTCAGGTTATCATTAAAGTATTGAACCGAGTAAAGGTCATCATATCCTAACATTACGTATTTAGATAAGGACTCTTTACCCACCATACCAAATGGCAATACGGTATTTAGCATCAGCATTTTGCCCGAAGTTTCATTGGCTACTTTGGCATCTGTTGTAAATGAGCTTATCGCATCGGCGTCTTTGGTTATGTATTGTTTGGCGCCCATTGCAGCCGGGGCACCTACGTACATATAACCCCAGTCAATGCGCAGGTTATCTCCTTTCTTTTGCAGTACCGGTTGTTCTTTGGTACCTGCCTTCATTACACGCAAACCGTTTTTGGTGTACATGGATGCATCTACCTGTTGATAAGCTAAATTGACAGCAACGTTAGTGCTTACGCCTTGATATATGTTTATGTTATGTCTTTTAGCATCAGTAGACTTTACCTGGTAGCTGATGTATGATACCGGGGTTGAAAACAACGCCATATCAGTTAAAACAACAGGCGAAGTGAACGTAACTTTCAAATTCACTTTACCGCAATTGAATGTGTAGGTGGTTTGGGTTGCGGTAACTTTAAGATTGGTTTGGTCGGCGAGTTTTATGCCATTATCGCTTTCGCTGATAATTTCTTCAGATAATCCGGCGTCTATCCAGCTACCACCGCCTGTATTGTGGCAATGGAATGCCAACAGGTTCTCACCTACTTTTAGATTGGCTTTTTGATCGTCTGTTAATAGTATCAGTTCATAATCGCCATTGGCGCCGCGTTGACGCGGAAGACGGCCACCATTTAAGTAAAGATCGGCATCATCATCATGATATACTTTCAACATCAGATGACCAGATGGTATAGCTGTCAGGTTAAATTTACGGCGTATCCATATATCTTTTCCTGTCCAGGGTGTACCTGCTTTGGCCCTTGTATCTCCAAACGGAGCTGCACCCTTCTGCCATGCTTTATCATCAAACGTGGGAGTTTCCCAACCCGTAGGCGGGGTAGTTTCCATTTGATAGCTGGCTGTGTAGCTTTCCTCCTCACCTGTGGGCACAACGGTTTTATATTGTGCCGATGAATGACCCATAAAACGATAGAACTCGTTATCAACCTTAATAATGCCTAATAAAGACTGATCCTTGCCTGTCCAATGTTTGGTTACAGACTCGTTCAACTTATCGGTATTTGACCAAATACTAAAATAAGTGTTGTGCGTAATTAACGGATAGGCAGGTAATTTATCCTGCGCAAAAGTTGATTGTGCAATCAAGGCTAAGCAGCCTGCAATTAGCTGGTTTATTCTTTTCATGAAAAAAATATTTGAGGTTAGTTTGGTTACTAATTTATAATTGTCTAATGTACACTTTTTAAATAAAAATCATAATATTTTTTGGCTCTACACTATTAGCAATTATTGGTTAAATTAAGTGTAGATATTTTAACTAATTTATTATCAAAGTGTTAATTAATAAGTAATTGATATTGAATTTTGCAAAATTCATTTATTCACTGCATATTGCGTTTGCATCTACTATCATTAACATTCAGGTTACATCTATTTATTATATGCGCTATCGCAAGTTTTATTTGTATAAGTTCAATTTATGCCTGCTGTTTTTTGTACTTGTTTTTTCCGCTTGTCTTAATAAGGATCAGTATGCAGATAGTAAGGCAAAAAAACAGCTACATTTTATAGATAGTATTTTAGCTATTGGAAAAGACGATAGCGCGGTTAATATTCTGTTAAAAACCCGTTCACAAATAAGCAGCTCAGATCCGGCTATATCTGTTTTTTATGTTATGGAGGCAAACCTAAACTTCATGCAGCCGGAGAAAATGGATTTATTTGCTGATAGTGCGCTCGCATTTTTTGATAGTGATTCAAAAATTAAGAAATATCCAAATGAGTATTTTAACGCGCTTTTAGCAAAAGGCGATGCGTGCTTAAAGACAGCAAAATATGTATCAGCATTAAATTATTATTATAAGGCAAGAACATTATCGGCAACCCAAAAATGTGACGATGGTACCCTGGATGGAAAAATGGGCATAATTTATTATGGCCAGCAAAATTTTAAAATGGCAGCGAGATATTGGGGCGAAAGCTATAACAGGCTAGAACAATGCCATGATGGAATACCTGCCGAAAAAATGTTTAATATAGAGCAGGGAGCGCTAAATAATACAGGATTTTCTTATGAAAGAGCATCTATTTTAGATAGTGCCGATTATTTTTATCAATTGGATCTGCAATTAATAAACAGAGCCGATAGCAATAATGTGATCAGTAAGAGAAACATACTGCCCGCACGGGCTGTGTTATATGATAACCTTGGTGGTTTAAATTTAAAATGGGGACGCCTTACCGCTGCCGAAACTTATTTAAACAAAAGTATAGCTATACCTTTGCCGGACATTAACGGTTTGAAGATACCGCCCTTGCTAAAATTAGCAGAATTATATTTAACCGTAGGCGATAATAAAAAAGCGATTACTGTATTTCTAAAAAGCAGGGCGCTGCTTGATCGTTTTGGACAAGACAATAGAGGATCGGAAATAAAATGGTATAAGTTATTTGCAGAATACCTGTTTAAAATAAACCAACCTGCAAAAGCTTATTTAAACCAGGATAGATATATAAAACTGAGAGATTCTGTAGACAATACTTCCGCAGAATTTTACCGACTGGATGTAGAACGCGAATTAAGCGGGATAAGCCAGCAACAGCAATTAATAGAATTAGAGCAAAAAGATAAGATAAGGTGGCTTTACCTGGTTGGCATTAGTATAACAGTGTTTTTGTTCGTTGTTATAATTTTCCTCATCAATCGTAACTTAAAAAGAGCGCAAAAAAACAATAAAGCGGCCACTCAACATAACCGGCAATTACAAATTGCGCTTGATGAGCTTGAACTTTTAAATAAAAACTATATCCGCATAATGCGTGTAATGGCGCATGATCTGCGTAACCCACTATCGGGCATTACCGGGCTTAGCGCTGTATTGCTTGAAGAAGATAGCTTATCAGACGAAAATAAGCACATGGTAAGGTTAATTGAAGCCACGAGCCTACATACTATAGAAATGATCAACGAACTGCTAAAATCGGGACTGGCAGATGAAAGTGAGCAAATGGTAAAACAAGATGTCGACCTGCGATCCTTATTATATGATTCGGTTGAATTACTGCAGTTTAGGGCCAATGAAAAGCATCAGCAATTGCTATTTGAAGGTGATGACAAACCGATAATTGCACGGGTTAATCACGAAAAAATATGGCGCGTGTTTAACAACCTTATTGTTAATGCCATTAAATTCAGTCATGAAAATGGTGTTATCAGAACCGGAATTAGAATAAAGAACAATCGAATTATTATTTATGTTGCCGATAATGGAATAGGCATACCCTATAAAGACAAGGACACAATCTTTGATATGTTTACGCCAGCAAAAAAAACAGGAACTAATGGCGAGGAACCTTTTGGCCTGGGGCTTTCCATATCAAAAAGAATAATAGAAATGCATAAAGGTAAAATATGGTTTGAAAACAACCCGGAAGGCGGCGTTATCTTCTTTATTGAACTGCCTGATTAACTGCCTGCTATTTCGGCAATATCATCCTTAGGTATTTTTCCGTGCCACCACGTTGCCAACGATGAACCGGTAACATTCATTAAAGGGCCAAATATGGCTGATGCTAAACCAATGGTTGCCATCCCTCCCATCAGCAAAGCTAAACCCGATGCAAGGCCCGCATTTTGCATACCTACTTCAAGTGATATGGTACGGCAATCTTTTTCTTTAAACCCTAACAGGCGGCTGCTCCAGTAACCCATAGTATAACCCAATATATTGTGAATTAAAACGGCTAATACCAATAATGGACCTACTTTGAGCAGGCTATCGCGTCCGGCGGCTGTTATTACCACAATAATAAGACCGATGCCGATCATGGATATAAGCGGCATAATTTTATCCAGCCATTTTACCCGGCCACGTACCAGCATGTGAAACAATAAACCTGCAAAAATGGGTATTAAAACTACTTTGGTAGTGTCCCATGCCATATCCCAAAAATGTACGGCAACAAACCTGTTAGCCAATAAACGCATTAACAAAGGCACAAATAATGGCGCCAGTAAAGTTGAAACGGTAGTAACGGCAATAGATAAAGCCAGGTTAGCACGTGCTAAATACGACATTACGTTTGAAGCTAACCCGCTTGGGCAACAGCCAACTAAAATAATTCCTGCGGCTATTTCTTTGGGGAAATTAAACAGGGTGGCAATTGTAAAGCCAATTAATGGCATTATGGTATAATGGCAAATTACGCCTACTGCTATGGTTTTTGGTGTTTTTAAAACAGTGGCCAATTCTTTTAAACTTAACTCGCTGCCCATACCGAACATAATAATTTGTAGCAGCGGGATGATGAGTTTGGATAGCTTAAAATCGCCCGCTTGCAAAAAGTATTGTGGGTAATACATAGCAAGGCTTACCGCCGCAAATATCATGGTGGTGAATGAGAAGCCTTTTAGCTTTTGGGTATTACGAAAGATGAGTGTAAGGTTTAAAAACAAAGCCATTAACAGCCAGCCACCAATTGTTATATTGGTTACGGTTGTAATAATTACATACGCAAGAAGCAATAAAATTGCCGAGATACAAGTGAATTTTTTAAACATCTACATTACGACTTTTTGAAGCCGCTACTAATATATAAATGTTTTGAAAAAGACAAGGGTTGTTAGATCTGCTCTATCTTAAAAGTATAGCTTTCCATAATAAGGTTAGCTAATAGGTTTTTGCAGGCCTGGTCAACTTTGGCGTGTGCGGTTTCAGCGCTGTCGGCATCAATTTCTAACGAGATATGTTTGCCTATGCGGATGTTTTGAATTTCGGCTAAGCCTAAGTTTTTCATGCTACCTGTAACCGCTTTTCCCTGCGGGTCAAGTATTTCTTTTTTGGGCATTACGTCAATCTCGGCCTGGAACTTCATTATGTATAAATTTAAATTGAATTACGGATAAAGTGATATAGATAAATATAACCACCGGTACGGCGGCAAATTTAAAAAACAGAACCAATATTGCCGAAAATAACAGCAACAAATAGCGATAAATATTTTTATTGAAATCGCGGTTCTTAAATTTAAGCGACATGAGTGGCATTTCGGCTACCAAAAGAGCACACATTACAACTGTAAACACAGAAAGTCCATACGGATTTAATACGTAGGGCGATAAATTGGGGTATTGCTCTATAATTAACGGAAGCGATGCGATCAAAATAGCATTAGCCGGCGTGGGTAACCCTATAAATATTTCGGCTTGTCTTGTGTCGGTATTGAACTTTGCAAGCCTTAAAGCCGAGAAAACAGGTATTAAAAAGGCAATGAAGTTTAAATAACTGCCAATACCCGGTACTGGCGTTGTTCGTAAAAATAATTCATATAAAATAACCGATGGTAAAACACCAAAGCTTACCATATCGGCCAATGAATCGAGATCTTTACCAATACCCGAAAATGATTGTAATACGCGGGAAGCAAAGCCATCAAAAAAATCAAAAATGGCGGCGAGGAAAAGCGCGTAAGCCGCTATGATAGAGTTCCCTTCAAATGCAAAAACTATCCCTATACAGCCACTAAATAAGTTAGCACAGGTTATGGCATTGGGAAGATGTTTTTTTACTCGCTTCTTCATTAGGGTTCACAAAGGTTGTAAAAGTTATAATACTTACAAAGCCAAAAGTACGAAATGAAACCGTTACAACGTTTTGAAATGTTTAACAAATAGTAAAGGTTATAAAAATGAAGTAAACAACTATCACTTTTATAACCTTTTATTAAAGCCCTCTGTAAAGGAGTTACGAATTCATTGATACCAAAAACTCTTCGTTGGTTTTTGTGCCGCGTATTTGGCTTTGCAGGAATTCCATAGCCTCCTGTGAGTTCATATCGGCAAGGTGATTCCGTAATATCCATATACGCTGTAAAGTTTCGCGGTCTAACAATAAATCGTCGCGGCGGGTACTTGAAGCGGTAATATCAATAGCAGGGAATATACGTTTGTTGGATAATTTACGATCCAATTGCAGCTCCATGTTACCGGTACCTTTAAATTCTTCAAAGATAACCTCGTCCATTTTAGAACCGGTTTCTGTTAACGCCGTAGCTATAATGGTTAATGAACCGCCATCTTCAATGTTACGGGCCGCACCAAAAAAACGTTTAGGTTTGTGTAATGCATTCGCATCAACACCACCTGATAATATTTTACCGGATGCCGGTGCAACTGTGTTATAAGCACGCGCTAAACGGGTGATAGAGTCTAACAGGATAACCACGTCATGGCCGCATTCAACCATACGTTTGGCTTTCTCTAAAACAATGTTAGCAATCTTCACATGACGTTCAGCAGGTTCGTCAAAAGTTGATGATACAACTTCAGCACGTACGCTGCGGGCCATATCTGTTACCTCTTCCGGGCGTTCGTCAATTAAAAGAATAATTAAATAAACTTCGGGGTGGTTTTTGGCTATCGCGTTAGCAACATCCTTTAACAACATGGTTTTACCTGTTTTTGGCTGCGCTACAATTAAACCACGCTGTCCCTTGCCTATTGGCGAGAACAGGTCCATAATACGGGTTGAATAATTGCCCGGATCTGTAAACAAGCTTAATTTTTCTGACGGAAAAAGTGGCGTTAAGTGATCGAAAGGAACACGGTCACGCACTTCAGCAGGTATACGGCCGTTAATGGCTTCTACACGTACCAACGGAAAGTATTTTTCACCTTCTTTTGGTGGACGGATGCTACCGCGAACGGTATCGCCTGTTTTTAAACCAAATAATTTTATTTGCGACTGTGATACATAAATATCATCAGGCGATGTTAAGTAGTTATAATCTGATGAGCGCAGGAAACCATAACCATCAGGCATAATTTCTAATACACCTTCATTTACAATAACGTTATCAAAATCAAGGTTAATAGCAGGATCCTGAGTTTTTGGCTGGCCATTACCTGTGTTTTGATTATTTGCACGGCGGTCAAATTTTGGCTGGCGGCCACCGGCTAATGCTTGTTCTTCCAATTTAGCAGCGGTTTCACCTTCCTGTGGCTGGTCGCCTTGTTGCTGGTCGGCAGGTGCTTCACTTGTTGCTGTAGAAGCCTCAGTTTCCTGGTCTTCTGTTGGTTGCGGCTCATCGTCCTGCATATCAAACAGGTTAGTATCATCTAAAGGTACATCAACGCGCGGCTGGTTACCAGGTTTTACAACACGGATCCTTTTACGGGTTTTATCGGCAGGTGCAGGAGCATCAGCGCTCGGTTTTGGGGCATAATTGCTTTCAACAGCGCTTTGTTGCGCTCTCGCTACTTCAATTAAGTGGCGTTGTTCAATTATGCTACTAATAAGTTGTGGTTTTCTTAACTCGTCAGCTTCGGCAATACCCAAACTTTTGGCAATATCGCGTAATTCTGAAACGAGTTTATCGTTCAATTCGATTGTATCAGACATGATATGAATTATAATTCAAAAAAAGATTTTATTAAGATAAATAGTTATAAATGTGATGTATATGGTTATACATGAAGATATTTTATTTGAAAGAAATTAATTTGCGGCTTGTTTGCAACATCTAAACCTGGTAGCTACTGATAAAAATCAAGGAATTTAAATTGTTTCTTTAGCGCAAGAAAAATTCTATGGAAAACGTTGCAATTATAGTTAATTATTTAAAACTATCAAAACTTTAAAAAAATATCTTTATTATCCCAACAGTTAAACTAATTTTTAGTTTTTTTGAACAATCAAAAAACAACTCCAGTCCCACATGATATCGCGCCAGCAATTAATAGATCAGATCAAACAAAAAAAGTCGTTTTTATGTGTGGGATTAGATACTGATATTGAAAAGATACCGCCATTTTTATTAAGCCACCCCAACCCTGTCCTGGAGTTTAATAAACGTATTATTGATGCTACTAAGGATCTGTGCGTGTCTTATAAACCCAATGCTGCATTTTATGAAAGCACAGGTGTAAAGGGGTTGCAAAGTTTGATTGACACCTGGAAATACATGCCAAAAGATACACTGAATATTATTGACGCTAAGCGCGGCGATATAGGTAATACATCAGATAAATATGCCCAGGCATTTTTTAATGAAGCTACATCAGGGATGAGTTTTGATGCTATTACGGTAACACCGTATATGGGCAACGATAGCGTAACGCCTTATTTGGCTTACGAGGGTAAATGGGTAATATTACTTGCCCTAACGTCATCGGTGGGTAGCAAGGATTTTCAATACCTGCAAACCGATGATGGTTTTTTATATGAAGCCGTTATTAAAAAGGCAAATACGTGGGCAGGCGCCGATAGAATTATGTACGTAGTTGGCGCCACTAAAAGCACCGAGTTTACCCATATACGCGAATATGCACCGGATAACTTCCTATTAGTGCCTGGTATTGGCGCACAAGGAGGTAATTTAGAAGAAGTTTGTCGTTATGGTATGACTAAAGATTGCGGACTGATCGTTAATGCATCACGCTCTATTATATACGCGAGTAACGGACAAGATTTTGCAGATGCTGCGCGGGCAGAAGCTTTGAAAATTCAACAGCAAATGCAGTTAGAGTTAGAAAAGGCTGGGATTATTTAATTTCAGTGTCGAGTTGCGAGTAGCCAGTAGCAAGAGAGATTCATCACTCGCAACCCGTCACTGATAATTGAAACTAAACCGCTATTCTTCCTTCTATTGAATCATCTATAGTTTTACCGAGCACAGCGCCTGCCAATTGTTTAATAAAAGCTATAGCGTTACCGTGTTTATTATCCCAATAATGAGCCTCAACAGGTTCCACGGTAATTATTGATATACGCGGATCGTTCTCGCCTTCTGTAAACCATGTTTTGAACATGGGTTCCCAAAGCTCTTTAATTAATGCTTTGTCTGCGCTGGTACTGGCTATACCATATAGGCTTAAATAGTCGGAATATTGTGACCCCTGGAAGCATAATTGTACAAACGGATCTCTACTGATGTCTTTATCTACGCCGCTGTCCTTAGCGCTCAAGAATAATAGATTACCGTATTCATCTACCTTTTGTAAGGTCATGGGGCGTGTGGAAGGCGGAATACCTGTTTTAATATTGCTGCAAAAAAAACAGGTTTTTGCACCTTCTGCCAATTCTTTTAATTTTTGAAGTGCAGCAGTGCCGTACAGATCCTTATGGTTTTCTTCTGGTTGTAGTTGATTAATGCTGTTCATAATATAGATTTTATAAAACCCATATTACAAATAGCCTACCAAAACTTTATTGCCTGCAAATGCAATAAAAAAGCCCGGAAAATAATTCTGGGCTTTAAAAATTTGTTTAGTTTTTGCTACGTCAATGCTTCAGCCATTGTACGCATTTGTATTTCTATAATACGTGAGTTGGCCGATTGTGTACAAGCCAGCAAAACAGCTCCTGCTACATCTTCGGCTTCAAGCATTCCCGATTTATCAACACCCTCTTGTGTACGACCTGTACCCAAGGCAAATTCTGTTTTTACTCCCCCGGGGCAAATAGCACCGACCTTTATTCCATGCGGGCGTAGTTCTTTATCTAGCGCTTGGGCAAAACCAACCTGTGCGAATTTGGTTGAGCAGTAAACTGCTTCACCCGCGAAGCCATAAACCCCTGCCATTGATGATAGCATTAATATGGTGCCACTTTTTTGCTTCAGCATTTCAGGCACCACATAACGGGTAAATAAAAAACCCGAGCGCATATTGGTGTCCATCATAGTGTCATAATCTTCCAAAGTAGTATCAGCCAGGTTTTTGTAGATGCCCATACCGGCGTTATTCAACAGTATATCTATTTTACCGGTTACTTTTAGTGCCGCTTCTACAGTTCTTTTTGCAGTAGCCTCTTCCCTGCCGTCGCCTGCAACTACTGTCGCATCCGATCCTAATTTCTTTATTTCGGCTACCAGCTCGTTTAATCTTTCTTCCCTGCGTGCTGTTAAAATAATGTGCGCGCCTTCCTCTGCCAATGCTATTGCGCTTGCCCTGCCTATACCAGCGCTGGCGCCGGTTATAATTGCAACTTTTCCGGTTAATTTACCTGCCATGTTTTATAGATTTTAATGTTTTTGAAGATGATTTTTTGATGATGGCAATATACAAAATGATATAATTACAATCGATTGCTTGGTAAATTAAGAAGGGTAATTCGTTTTACGGCTTTTTAGCTAGTGTATACACTCCCCAAAAATCTGTTGTATTAAACAGATAAAACGAATCATAACTACCAGACGCATCAGTATGGGGCTTAGGTGCGTTCAATACCACATGATCACTTGCTTTAGGAGGGCCTTCGTCTTCATTTACAGATTTCGGTTCTTGTTCAGCGTTTATTTTTATATTATAACTGAATTTTGCAGAATTATCAACTGAAAGATTTAAATATTTTAAAGGAATTGCAAATTCTATTACAGGTAGTTTTCCAATAAATCCGGCCATCGCCTTAAGTCCCTCTGTATTATATACAGATACAGCCTGATCTGGAAATTCTTTTACACCAATGATCTTTATCTCATTCAGTGCCCGGCTCAATTGCATATTTGCGTTGGCATCCAGCGAATCAATTCGCTTACGATTAGTTGTAGCATCTTCATCCTCAAGATTATCTGCATTAGCTATTGTACCCATTATAGGATTAACTATTTTATAGTGTTGTGGCGTAGGGAATGTAATAATTACATTGTCCGGTGCTTTTCCCCTTTTATTATCAACTAAATGGCTTATGGTTATTGTAAGACCACCCGATAGAATTTTACGAGATACCATATTTCCCAATCCGCGTATAACAAAATATAGGTTGTTTTCGTCATTAGATACTGTATAACACACCCGGCTTGATGAGTTATAAGCTTGCAGAAAACCGGCAGTTTTTTTGGTGTTTAAAAATGGATTAGGCCATTCATTTATTTTACCATCAATTTTTACATTATCGGGCGCAAGTAAACTAATTTGCTGTATTTGGGGCTGCTTTTGTGCATTAGCATTAAACATAATACTGGCTGTTATTAAAGCGACTAAAGCATACTTAACCGTAATAACAATGATTTTTTTCATGATGAACAGGCTTTAAGATTGGTATAGTAAACTTAACCATTCCTTATTCAAGAAACAACCAATTCTTTATTTCAAAACGCTGTAAGATTTAATTATGCAAATATTACCTTACGATGCGGGTACCTTGCAGCATAATTATTTACCATGGTTTTGATATAATCATTCCCAGGGTATGGGGTAAGATAATTTTTAAGCTGGTGCAGGTTATTGGCTTCAGCATCCCCGGCAATATAACCCATGCCATAAAATTGTCCTTTTTCTATCAGGATGCAACTATGCTCATCAAGCGTGCGCCCTTCATCGCGTATAGCAAAGGTGGGTAATGCTTCGCGCAGCTCGTCTAATGCTTTATTTACCTTTTTATTGTATTGGTTAACTTTTTTAGGATTAGCGCAGGCACACTTTTCCCCGTCAATACCAGTACAGGTTAAGTTATTAGTTTGTATAAAGCAAAGTTTGGGGCAAAGGCCAAAGTTTTCAATTAGGCGGTTCAGTAAGTTGTAACCTTCTAACAAAGTATTACAAGTATAAACGGTTTGCTGGTGTTTGCGGTGCTTATCAACTGCTAAGCGCAAATAGCCGCGCTGATCCTCAAAAACATAAATGCCGTACGCATGCTCAAACCGCTTTAATGACCGGTTATACTTAGGCCAAAGGCGTTTGATCTCTACCGCTTCCAGTACAAAAGCGATCAGTTCTGTACCGCAAAGCTGAAAAGTTATTTGGTGAATGTTTCGTAAAAACTCCTGCCGCTGCAAACCGGGGTTATTGCCTGTAAAGTGACTGCAAACGCGTTTCTTAATATTCTTGGCTTTGCCTACATAAATAACTTTCCCTTTGGCATCGTGAAAATAGTATATGCCGGGCGTGTATGGCAGTTGCTGAATATCCTTTTTTGAAAGATTAGGTGGTAACACCTGCTCTTTTGAATTCTGCTTTAAGGCGGCTTTAATGTGTTGATTTTTATCGCTCTCCAGTAATAGGCTAAACAATATTGCGGTAGCATTCGCATCGCCTGCCGCACGGTGGCGGCTATCGTTATTAATACCCAAATGCTTGCACAGTTTACCCAGGCTGTATGATGGTAGCCCAGGCAATATTTTGCGCCCTAACCTTACCGTACATAGCTTGTTGCTTTGCAATTCGTACCCTGCTAATGCCAAATGGTACCGTACAAATGAATAATCGAAATTTACGTTGTGAGCAACAAATATCTGACCGTTTAATAACTGGTAAATTTCATGTGCAATCTGTCCGAATGAAGGGGCGTTTTGCACCATATCATTACTAATGCCGGTTAAAGCTTGTATATAAATGGGTATTTCCCTGTGTGGATTAACAAGAGTTGAGTAACGTTTAACCACCTCGTTGCCATCATGTATGCAAATAGCAATTTCTGTTATGCCATTGGCGCTGGCATGCCCTCCCGTAGTCTCAATATCAACAATTGCATACATGTGGTAAATGTATAAAAATTACTAATATTTTTAGTCGCTAATAGTTACTCTTTTTTGTTGTGTGCATCATCCGCAAAATGGGCTTTGTGTTTTGGCTGGGCGAACTTCTGAGCATTGTACTCTGCGGAATTCCCTCTTGGAATAGATAATGATGTCCATTGCGAATCATTAAGCATTTTACCAATAAATACAATTTGCCCTATGTGATATGGATAATGTGCCAATTGACGGTTAATAGCATCCTCGACTGTTTGCCCCATGTTGCGGATATAGATAATTTTGTTCAGATCATCATTAATCAACGGGTTTATAGCATCAAACATACATTGCCATCCTTCGTTCCATTTCTCTAATAATTCATCACGGGTTGTAATATCGTTTACAAATTCACTTTCGCGGTCGCGCGATTCTTTTTCACCATCGCTGGTTAAAAAATCAGTCCATCTCGATAGCATATTGCCCCAAAGGTGTTTTACAATGGTTGCAATGCTGTTACTTTCAGCATTGTATTGCCAAAAAAGCTGTTCGTCGGTCAACTGTGCAAAGGTTTTATCACCTAAACTTTTATAATAAAGAAACTGCTTTTTAACGCTGTCTAAATAATCGGTAGCCATAATGGTAGATATTATAAATTGGTGCGAATACAGGCAAAATTAAGTAAGATTTTACAATAGTGCGCTTTGCATATGAATAGATTTCTCACTAACATTCGAAATGACAGGTGGTGTAAGACGGATGATGCAAAATAAAAAGGGCAGTAAGCAAATTTGCTTACTGCCCTTTTTATTAATAGGACTAATCTTTAATTAACCAATCTCTATATACTATTTTTTCTTAGCCTGTACTTGTTGTTGCTGGCGCATCATTTCTTCCATTTTAGCAGCAAAGCCTGTTTTTTTCTTTTTAGGATCTTCGGGTTTCTTTTTGTTTTCCTGAATTTGTGCGTGTATCTTTTTATCATCAACCATTAAACGAATAATGTATTGTTGTAAAAAGGTTAGCATGTTAGCCAGGAAGTAGTAGTAGTTCAAACCGGCAGGATAGCTATTTAACGCGCCCAGGAAAATAATAGGTGTAATATAACCTACATATTTCATCTGCCCGCTAACGCCTGATATCTGGTTGTTAAAGTAAGTATATATCAATGTTGATATGGTCATCAACAAACACATTAAACTTAAGTGATCGCCAAGGAATGGAATGTTGAAACCAAAGTTTACGATGGAATCATAGGTTGACAGGTCATGCATCCATAAAAAGCTTTGTCCGCGCAGTTCAAACAACCCCGGGAAGAAACGGAAGAACGCGATAACAATTGGCATTTGTATCAGCAATGGTAAACATCCGCCTAATGGGTTTACACCTGCTTTTTTATAGAGCTTTAAATATTCCTGCTGTAATAATGTTGGGTTGTCCTCTCCTATTTTGCCTTTTATTTCATCCATCTCCGGTTTTAAAACCCGCATCTTAGCCATAGATAAGTACGACTTGTAGGTTAGCGGTGATAATACCAGTTTCAGGATAATAGTTAGCGCAAGAATAATGAGACCGTAGTTCCAGTTAAATTTGGTTAAGACGTTAAACACCGGTAATACCGCATAACGGTTAATATATTTTAACGGCCCCCAACCCAGGTTAATTTGTTTCTCTAAGCTATGGCCCTCGCCTTCTAAGGTTTTATACAGGTTAGGACTAAAATAAAACTCAAGCGGGAAAGTACCATCGGCATTGCGCGGTAATACTAAGTTTGCTTTAAGGTATTTAATATTTACGTGGTCGCTGGTATCGCTGCTAACAGCCATGCTGGCTTTGGTGAAGCCATCCTTGCTTAACAGCACACTTGAAAAGAAATGCTGTTTGAATGATACCCACTCTAATTTTTTATCGGTTACGTCTTTTTGATCGTCTTTGGTATCACCAAAATAATCAAAATCTTTTTCCGTATTAAAATACTGGATCATAGAATATTGACGATCCAATGTTATGCTTTTCTCTAACCGGTGAATATTGGTTTCCCAATCAAGATTAAGGCTACTGTTGTTTGCAATTACATTATCTAAACCAACCGGTTTAATAACCAGGCCTACTTTAAAACCATCAGGTCTTAAGGTGTAGATATAATCAATATACTGCGTACCAGTATAGCTTAAGCGCATGGTTAATACTACCGAATCTTTATCATTAGCCGGAAGTTTAAGACTTGGCGTAAAATAGCGATCATTAGTATTAATGTTGGCTACACCTGCTGCAAACGTAAATCCAAATTTATTGGCATCGCCATTAAATAAAATCAGCGGTTTGCCATCAAAGGTTTTATAGTTTTTTAATTCAACCGAGTAAATGCGGCCGCCTTTGTTGCTGATCCTTATGTTTAACTCTTTGTTTGATATTGTAGCAAATTCGTCTTTACCTACAAGTGTGGCGCCGAACGGACTTTTTAAAGAGGCCGAATCTAAAACAGGCTGTACTTTTTTCGCGGTATCGGCTACAACTGGTTTAACAGCTATGCCTGCTTTTTTTAGCGAATCGTTGTGTTGCAGTAGTTTTTCTTTTTGCAGATCGGCCTGCGACGGCTTCATGAAATAAACCGAGCCGGCAATGATGAGCATGATCAGGAATAATCCTGTGAACGTATTTTTATCCATTATGTGTATTGGTACTATCTAAATTACTTCTTACGGGCATAAGCCAGCGAAGCGGCGACAAAGTTAATAAAAAGTGGATGCGGATTTGCAACTGTTGATTTTAATTCGGGGTGAAACTGGACGCCCACAAAAAACGGGTGATTTTTCAGCTCAACTACCTCAACCAGTTTACTATCCGGGTTAAAGCCCGACGGAGTTAAACCGCCGTTTTCATAATCTTTTAAATATTGGTTGTTAAATTCATAACGGTGACGGTGGCGTTCGCTAATATGGGTATTGCCATAAATAGCTGCTGCCTTGCTTCCTTTTTTCAAATCGCAGGCATAAGCGCCTAAGCGCATGGTACCGCCTTTATTTACAATTTTCTTTTGCTCTTCCATCATGGCGATAACCGGGTTGGCGGTGTCCGCGTTCATTTCGGTACTGCTGGCATCTGCTAAACCTAATACGTTACGGGCAAATTCTACTACTGCGCATTGCATACCTAAACAAATACCAAAAAACGGTATGTTATTTTCGCGCACATAACGTATAGCTTCTATTTTACCTTCAAAACCACGTTCGCCAAAACCAGGAGCAACCAATACGCCATGCAGGCCTTTTAGCTTTTCAACCGCATTTGCTGGTGTTAAATGCTCTGATGGAATATATTCAACACGCACCTTGCATTCGTTTTTGGCACCTGCGTGGATGAATGCTTCAATAATTGATTTATAGGCATCGGGTAATTCCACATATTTACCAACCAAGCCGATCTTTACTTCGGATGTCGGATTTTTTAAGCGGCCCAAAAAGTCTTTCCAGCTATCCAAATTAGGCTCATTTTTATGAGGAAGCTTTAATTTGGCTAATACCGTTCTGTCTAAATGCTCTTTTAACATCAATAAAGGCACATCGTAAATTGTCGATGCGTCTATTGATTCGACAACTGCACCTACGCTAACGTTACAAAACAAAGCGATTTTTTTACGGATGTCCTGGTTTAAATGATGTTCGGTACGGCAAACCAATATATCCGGCTGTATACCATACTCTAATAACATTTTCACCGAGTGCTGTGTCGGTTTGGTTTTTAATTCGCCTGCGGCAGCTAAAAATGGAATTAACGTTAAGTGGATAACCAGTGAATTACCTGTACCTACCTCCCACCTAAACTGGCGCACAGCTTCAATATAAGGTAGCGATTCAATATCGCCTACGGTACCACCTAATTCGGTTATTACAATATCATACTGGCCGTTTTCGCCCAATATGCGGATGTTTCTTTTTATCTCGTCGGTAATATGTGGAACTACTTGTACTGTCTTTCCTAAAAAAGCGCCTTCGCGTTCTTTATTAATTACATTTTGGTAAATGCGGCCGGTAGTAATGTTATTGGCTTTTGATGTTGGCGTATTTAAAAAACGCTCGTAATGGCCCAGGTCAAGATCGGTTTCGGCACCATCTTCAGTAACGTAACATTCACCGTGTTCGTACGGATTTAATGTTCCGGGGTCGATATTAATATAAGGATCGAATTTTTGGATGGTTACGCTGTAACCGCGTGCCTGCAATAATTTGGCTAATGAAGCCGATATAATGCCCTTGCCTAACGACGAGGTAACACCGCCCGTAACAAATATATATTTAGTCATGATTTTTTTGAATTTAACAGCGGTTTTAGGCCGTTGCCAATTGTTTGTGTACGGGATACAAAAGTAAGAAAATTTTTGGTGTTTTGGTGGTGAATTTTGAAATGTTGGGAAGTTGTTGGGGGTGGTTATATGATAAGATGATTTTCTGCATAACCAATTAAACTATACATTAAAAAATTAATCAAATAGTTATTTCCAGCGAATTTTGTTGCTTAGCTATATGAAGGACTTCTACTACATTTTAGGGCTTGAGGTAAATGCTACTTCTGCAGAAATAAGAGAGGCTTACCGTAAATTATCTAAAAAATTCCATCCCGACCTTAACGGCAACGATTATTATTTTGAAAGCCGGTTTAAAGATATCCGCGAGGCGTATGAAACTTTAAACGATGCGACAAGTCGTAAACGGTATGATGTAGCCTTAAATAGATCTAAACTCAATCCTGGTAAACAGGATAAGAAACCGGCATCATCATCAAGAACCAAATGGATAGATATTGCTTTTACGCTGATGCTCCTAATCATCACAACAGTATTTGGCAGCTATGTGTATAGGGTTCTTCACCCTTCAAGAAAAATAACCGAAGTAGTTAAGCCTGTTGTTGTGGTTGCGCCAACGGTTATCCATCATAAAAAGAGGCGTGCTTTAAAAACAAATTTTAATGATTTGGCAAGAACAAAAAATCCATCACTTGTTATTAACGAGCCTAAAATTATTACAACACATAATGAAATAAAAAACATATCACCTAAACCCGTACAGTCAATAACGGTTGTTAAAGCAAGAGCAATTACTGATACGACTAATAAACATATTTTTAAGCCTGCGCCCGTTGCTAATAATGCGGTTAGATATGTTAGTCAGCCAATTGTTGATGCTAACACGCCCGCAAATAATGTGGCATATATAAAAGCTAATGCTACGGGAGTTGTATATCTGCGGATGCTGGATAATTATAATTCGGATGTGGTAACAATGATACCTGATAATTCGAAAATAGCAGTGTTAGAAAAAGGAAATACCTTTTATAAGATTTCGTTCAATAACAAAACAGGTTATGTACCTAAATGGACGGTGAGAGGGAATTAATTAGTTCACTCACAACTGTCATTTCGACAGAGGAACGGGGGAGAAATCTATACACGAGCATTGTCTACATGGGGTATGTATAGATATCTCACTGTTGTTCGAGATGACATAGTTACCAATTGGATTATTTACCTGTATTATATAAATGTACTAGCAACCTGATCTGATTAAAGCTGAATTTATCTTCAGCTTGATATTTATTATAAACATCGTTGTTGTCCATAAACATATCAGCCAATTCATCCTTACGCTTTTGCTTCGAGGTGCCCAAAAACAAACTTGAGGTTTTTAACTCTATAACTTCGCCTTCACCCTTACTTGCATACCAGGTTTTGGATTCTGTTGTCATGGTGCCTGTATACATGGTAACTATTAATTCGTAAAGGTTTATTTTACCCTTTTCTATAACGGTCATGAATACGGGTTTTGAATGCTTAGACATCATAACCGAATGTTGCATATTATTCCTTTTAGCAATGTAATACTCTTTAATAGTTTCTGGTGTGATCTTTTCATATCCGCCCGAGCCATTGGGCTGATACTTCATTGCACCAATCAATGGTTTATTAATGGTGCAGGCAACCGAATCACCGTTTGCTTTAATAACATAATCCTGGGCTTTTAATTTATACGCAAAAAGCATAAATGCGGTGCAGATAATTAGTTTTAAGCTAGAAGGTTTCATTATTTATAAGGCAGTTCAGATTTTTAATTTCAATAAGTCCTCGGGTGTATCAATGGCGTGTGTTTCCAGTTCGGTTTCGGCAACTTTTATGCGGTAGCCGTTTTCTATCCAGCGCAGCTGCTCCAGGCTTTCGGCTTTTTCTAATGCGGATATGGGCAGTTTGGTAATTTGCTGCAATATATCGGCCCGATAACCATATATCCCAATGTGTTTAAAGTACGGGTAAAATTCCAGCCAGTTTTGCGGCTCCTCTCCTCTTATATGCGGCAAAGCCGAGCGCGAAAAATAAATCGCTTCCCCCAATTTGTTCACCACAACTTTAGGTGAGTTTGTGTTATATAATTCTTCGGGAGTTTTAATATGCTTAATTAATGTGGCTATCTGTGCATCGGGCGAATTAAAGCAGGAAGCAAGTTTGCTTATTTGTTCAGGGTCGATATAAGGCTCATCGCCCTGCACGTTTATGATAACATCATATTGTGGATGCGCCAAAGCAACTTCTGCGCAGCGGTCGGTACCGCTTTGGTGAGCAGATGATGTCATTACAGCAACACCTCCAAAGGCTAATACATGATCATAAATGCGGTCATCATCAGTAGCTACAATAACTTCTGCTAAATGTTCGCATTTTTTGGCTTGTTCATAAACACGCTGTATCATGCTTTTACCGGCAATATCAACCAGCGGCTTACCCGGAAAACGGGAAGATGCATAACGCGCAGGAATGATGCCGAGGATTTGCATATCAGTGATGAGTGACCAGTGGCGAGTAATGAATGTTTATACTAAAATAACCCGTTTATTTCGCGTTCTATTTTTTGAATAATGTTGGCCATATCTTCGGTATTGTTGGCAAAATCAAGATTGTCTTTATCTAATACCAATAGTTTGCCCAGCTTGTAGCCTTTTATCCACTTATCGTATTTTTCATTCAGTTTGGAAAGGTAATCAATACGGATACCTATTTCATATTCACGGCCGCGACGCTGTATGTTGTTAACCAACGTGGGTACAGATGCTTTTAAGTAAACCAACAGATCGGGCGGTTTAATATACTCTGTCATGTTATGAAAAATGGATTCATAATTTTCAAAGTCGCGGGTGGTCATTAGGCCCATATCATGCAGGTTCTCGGCAAAGATGTAGGCATCTTCATAGATGGTCCTATCCTGTATAATGTTGCGGCCGCTTTTTTGAATATCAAATATCTGGCGGTAGCGGCTGTTTAAAAAATATATCTGCAGGTTAAAACTCCAGCGCTTCATGTCGCTGTAAAAATCTTCCAGGTATGGGTTATTATCAACGGCTTCGTACAGCGGTTCCCAGCCGTAATTTTTGGCCAGCATTTCGGTGAGTGTGGTTTTACCGGCTCCTATGTTTCCTACAATAGCTATGTGCATGGGCTAAAGGTATAATTCAAAAGTTAAAAGTCAAAATAAATTAGGGATGATAGTTCATAGATAATAGTTCATAGCAATTGGGGCCGTGAACTATAAACGATCAACTACAAGCTAAATTAAAACCTTTTAAACCCAATAATTTTACGCACTTCTTTCAATGTTTTTTCTGCGCTTTCACGGGCTTTTATGGCACCATGTTTAGCTACCTGGCGCAAATAGACCTCATCGTTGGCAATGGCATTTATCCGCTCTCGTATTGGGGCTGTTGCAATTATCATATCCTCAGCCAATTGCTTTTTCAAATCACCGTAACGAACCTGGCAGGTGTTGTAAAGATTATCAAAATGATCGTAGGTATCTTGTGTAGATACCACTTTCATCAGGTCGAACAGGTTTTGTATCTCGTCGGGTTTTTGCTGATTTTCAACTGTCGGGCCACTATCTGTAACCGCGCGCATAACTTTTTTGCGGATAACCTCCGGGCTATCTGACAGGAAAACCGCATTCCCCTCTCCTTCTGATTTACCCATTTTGCCTTTACCGTCAAGTCCGGGAATTTTTACCAGGTTAGCGCTAAAGTTAAATGCATAAGGCTCGGGGAAATAGTCGTTATTATATAAACGGTTAAAACGATTGCCGAAGGTGCGGGCCATTTCCAGGTGTTGTTCCTGGTCTTTACCTACCGGTACTTTTGTAGCGCGGTGCATTAAAATATCGGCTGCCATTAATACCGGGTAGGTTAATAAACCTGCGTTAACATTATCAGGCTGTGAGCGCACTTTATCTTTAAATGATGTACTGCGCTCCAGTTCGCCTAAGTAGGCATTCATGTTCAGGTATAGGTATAATTCGGCCACTTCCGGCACGTCTGACTGTACATAAATTGTCGCCTTTTCAGGATCGATACCAGCAGCTAAGTATTCAACCAGTACATTTTTGACATTGTTGTGCAGGTTGGCCGGTGTTGGATGCGTGGTTAATGAATGCAGATCGGCAATAAAAAAGAAGCAATTATATTCATGCTGCATTTTCACAAAATTCTGTATCGCTCCGTAATAATTTCCTAAATGCAGATTACCGGTTGACCGGATTCCACTAACAACAGTTTCCATGTGGGCGAAAGTAAGGAATTTTTATATTTTTGATACCGATGAAATCGATCTTTAAAAAAATCCACGTTTACTTGTATGTATTAAGTGTGGCTCTTTTGTATTTTATCTTATGGCCTGCCCTCTACTATTTTTCTCGCAAGCCATCGCGTTATGCCAAGTTGAGTGCATTGCGGCGGGTTTGGGGATTTCTTAGTTCAGCTGCGGTCGGTTTTTTTTATCGTTTTACTTACGAGGAACCTATAGACTGGAGTAAAACGTATATAGTTTGCGCTAATCATACCTCTAATTTAGATATATCGGCCATGTGCGTGTTGGTTAACAGTCATTGCAGTTTTATGGGTAAAGAGGAATTAAAAGACGGACTGGTAACGGGCTTGTTTTTCCGGTCGATTGATATAACGGTTAACCGCGACAGTAATATATCGGCCTATCGTGCTTTTAAAAAAGCTGAAGAACGACTTAAAAATGGCGTCACGATGATCATTTTCCCTGAAGGAAAAATTGGAGACAACTACCCGCCGAGCCTGCACGAATTTAAAAACGGCCCTTTTAGATTGGCTATTGATTTAAAAGTACCGATAATCCCTGTCTCATCTCCAAATGCCTGGAAAAGACTTTGGGATGATGGCACAAAATACGGTACAAGCCCAGGTGTATGTGACTACAGCGTACACAAACCTATTAAAACGACGAATCTTACTGCCGACGATGCTGATGCTTTGCGTGATAAAGTTTACCAAATAATTGAAAAAGGTTTAATTGCGGGAAACTTCACGCCTGTTATAAGAGATACAAAACATTACGCCTCTACGTAAAGTTTTCTTTATTTTTGGGGAACTATGAAGATCGCCTTAAAAAGAATCCATACTTACTTTTACCGGTATAGCGTTGCGCTCTTTTTTATATTGGTTTGGCCAATTTTATATTTCCTGTCGCGTAAGCAAAGCAGGTACAAATACATTAATAGTTTCAGGCGGTTCATTATTCTTTGTAGTACCCTTATCTCGGGTATATTTTTTAAAGTTGATTACGAGGGAGCTATCGACTGGAAACGTACTTATATTATTTGCGGTAATCATACCTCAAATTTGGATGTGTCGGCAATCAGCATAGCTGCTAAAAATAACCATGCCTTTATTGGGAAAGAGGAATTGCTGAGCAATATGGTATTGGGCTTCTTTTTTAGAACCATAGATATTACCGTTAATCGCGATAGTAAAATATCCTCTTTTCGTGCATTTAAAAAGGCCGAGGATAAGTTAAAAGAAGGTATAAGTGTGGTTATTTTCCCGGAAGCAACTATTCCGCTGGATTACCCACCGCAATTGCATGATTTTAAAAACGGGGCCTTCAGGCTGGCTATTGAATTAAAAATACCGATCCTGCCGATAACTTCTATTGATACCTGGAAGATATTGTGGAACACCGGTAGCCAATATGGCAGCAGGCCGGGTATTTGTAATATATTTGTACACAAACCTATTGAAACCGCTCATTTAACTATTGACGATGCGGATGCTTTAAGGGATGAAGTACACGCGTTAATTAACCAAAAATTTAAATCTGCATGAATATTGACAGTGAAACCGTAGAGAAAGTGGCTCACCTAGCCCGGCTTGAACTGGCGCCTGATGAAAAACAGGAAATGATACATGACATGAACCAGATACTTGGTTTTATGGCAAAGTTGAACGAGGTTGACACCACAGGCGTTGAGCCTTTAGTTTATATGAGTGACGAGGTAAATGTATTTAGGGAAGATGTAGTTAAGCAGGATATTACCGTAGAGGAAGCGTTACAAAATGCACCCAAGCACGACGATAAATATATTTTGGTGGCTAAAGTAATAGAAAAATAGTCTTTGTGAGACGGACTTTCGGTCTTATGCGGACTTCCGGACAAAAACTTTGTAACATTTAGGTCGGTTTAGCAGTCAAACAAATAAAAAAAATGGAGCCACTAATTACCATTAACGATATAGGACGGAAATATATAATAGGTACTGAAACTATTCATGCCATTAAATCTGTATCGCTAACTATTAATAAAGGTGAGTTTGTGGCTTTGATGGGCCCCTCGGGTTCAGGTAAATCAACCCTGATGAATATTTTGGGTTGTTTAGATACGCCTACCAAGGGCGAATATATTCTAAACGGCATTAACGTAAGCCACATGACCGATAATGAATTGGCTGAAGTTAGAAATACGGAGATCGGCTTTATTTTTCAGACGTTTAACTTACTGCCACGTAACACAGCTTTAGATAATGTTGCCTTACCATTGGTTTATGCAGGCGTTAGTAAGGAAAAAAGGCAGGAACGTGCCAAAACCGTACTAACCAATGTAGGCCTTGGTAATCGTATCGATCACCGGCCTAATGAGTTATCAGGTGGTCAGCGCCAGCGTGTGGCTGTGGCAAGAGCATTGATCAATAATCCATCTATTATATTGGCGGATGAGCCTACAGGTAACCTTGATACTAAAACATCTATTGAGATAATGGGGCTTATTGAAGATATCCATTCAAAAGGTAATACCATTATACTGGTAACACACGAAGAGGATATCGCTTTACACGCTCACCGAATTGTGCGTATGCGCGATGGCTTGATAGAGAATGATTATGCCAACACCAATATTCAAACGGTTGAAAGGCACGCTATCCCTGTTATCTGATTATCTTACCACCATTTAGCAGTTTCAATAGCTTTCGCTTTCTTATCGTTTTTCATCGCATCGTGGTAGGTTTGCCAGCCGGCTTTTAGGTATTTACCTGCAGGAGAAAATTCACCTTCGCCAGTATCAAAAGTTCCACGGGCATTGGGTATACGGTAATCGCCCCAGTTGCATCTTTTGGCATCCTGGCTATTGTACTGAAGCCATTGGCCTATAAATTGGTTGTTGGTAAAACTATCAGATACTTTATTCAGATCGTCATACTGCGGTTTATTGTTTTTGTCGACGAAAAAAGTTGTTTGAAAAGCCCCTTTAAATACGCCTGAATGCTTTTCTTTCTCATTTTCTTTGAATACATAATCGCCTAATATTACATATTCACCTTTTATGCCTTTGCTTGTATAGTATTTAGCCATTGCCGGCGAAGGATTTAATTTACGGATGTTAGATACCTGCAATTCGCCTTTAAATTCGTCTACATTACCTTTAACCATTGATTTACCGGAAATCTCATAAGCACCGGGCAAGTCGCGGTTTTTGGTTACGGTAATAAACTTTACGCGGATACGCTGAAAATCATCGCCAATAAAGCCAAAAACATATTCGTTGGATGTTGTCAACCATATTTTAGAGAGGTCGACATCATAATACTGGGCCTTTAGTTCTGTAGGTGCCAGGTCCTTACGGATAATTTGTGTCATTTTAAAAACCTCGGCTTCCTGCTGGGCAAAGGCTAAAGTATAACCGGTTAAAAGGAATAATAGTAGATATAGCTTTTTCATAATTTAATTAACACATTGAACTTAATCTTGATACAAAATCGGCCATATGTACCGCACGTTCTGGCGATACAGGTTTATTGCAGCCGATAATGAGCGTATGATCTATAATTTCAATTATAAAATCTTCGTGTCGTATATCCATTACCGCGTTCCGAAAGTTACGGTTTATAGCCAAATTAGCTTTCAAATGGTCATTAACCAATACGTAAAAAGTATCGCTGAAAGCCTTGTCATCAGCAAAATCTAATTCCACCGGGTGTACCAGCTCAACAATTTTATCGGCTAACGTTTCGCGGCGAATGAGCACACGGCCAAAATCCTGCTTCAAATAAGCCAATGCCCATGTTTGATATTCGCAGGCATCTGTTATACGGCCTTTTACGGGCATGTTTTTAAACTGGGTTTCAATAAAAAATATATAGCTGCTGCAGTTTAAGTGCTTAATATTATATGCCCCCCTGATAGCTATGCCCATATAGTTTTTAAAAACCTCGAACTGCTCTAACTGGAAATCAATATAGCCCGGTAAACTAATATTGAACTTAGTTTTGAGCGCATTGTAGGTTTCCTGGAAGGTGTCTACATCATCGGCGGTAAGCCCGACGGTATCAAAGGGGTAATTTTCCATTTACTGCTAAAGTAATAAAATTACCAAAAGTATAACAGGATTAATTATGATGCAACTGGTCGGATATTTTTTCGTAAAGCTCGTTTACGTTAAAAGGCTTTGATATAAAATCATTCATTCCAATTTCAAAACAGCGCTCCATTTCACCTTTTATGGTGTGGGCTGTCATTGCTATGATGGGTATATTTTTCTTATCGCTATCCAGGTTGCGTATGTTTCGGGTTGCTTCGTAACCATCCATTTCAGGCATTTGGAGGTCCATCAAAATAATATCGTAAGAATCATTAAGGTATTTGTTTAAAGCCACCTTACCATTTTCGGCAACATCAATAATAAACTCCTGCTTTTGCAGCACTTTAACCACCAGCATCTGGTTAATGGGGTTATCCTCCACCACTAAAACTTTAATACCTTTTCCTTTTTGCAAAGGAGTTTCCGTTTTTTCTTTTATTGGTGTGTATACTTTATTTTTTGATTTTAAAAACGGTAGCCTGAAATGAAATTCAGAGCCATTTTGCGGACTACTATTTACTGAAATATCACCATCCTGCATTTCTACAAGCTGCTTTACTATGCTTAACCCTAAACCGGTACCACCAAACTTGCGTATAGTACCCAGCGATGCCTGTTCAAAGCTTTCGAATATCTTTTCCTGTTTTTCGACAGGTATTCCTATCCCGGTGTCTTTTATAGCAAATTCAATAATTATATTATCGCTATTTTCATCAACTCCGGTTACTGAAATGTTCACTTCACCTTTATCAGTAAATTTAATTGCGTTTGAAACCAGGTTCAATAGTATTTGGCTAAGCCGTACAGGGTCGCCGATTACAAGTTTTGGGACATGCTCATCAACTGATGCATAAAACTTTAAATTTTTTGAAACCGACCTCGGTTCCATCATCGTTACTATCGAATCGACAGTAGCCTTAACGCTAAATGTTGTCCGTTCAAAAACTACTTTACCTGCTTCTATTCGTGAGAAATCAAGAATATCATTTAAAATAACCAGCAGGTCGTCGCCCGATTTAATGATGACGTGCAGGTATTCTAATTGCTCTTTATCGGTAACGGCTTCTTCCAGTAACCTTGCAAAACCAAGTATAGCATTC
>Ga0206854_1002_pt1 | contig 130488 bp, 109 predicted proteins | sample Alteio_BWOrgCont_50_FD_152870 | JGI IMG/M metagenome (GOLD analysis project Ga0206854, IMG submission 152870) | Enriched cells from forest soil in Barre Woods Harvard Forest LTER site, Petersham, Massachusetts, United States -... | ecosystem: Environmental > Terrestrial > Soil > Temperate forest...
TTTTTTTACCGGTAACTGTATCATAAACTACTACGTGGTAAGAAGAATAGTCTGGCCTAAAATGGTTTTGCATGGTGGTTTCGGCATGCTTAACGGCAATATCATACAAACGTTTACTGCCTCCGTTTTTTGATGCCCAGAATAATAATTCCAGATTCATCATGTTATCAATTATTGTATTATGCGGCCATCCCATTTTTTTTACCATAGATGGCCATGATAGTATAGTACCTATTTTAGGATTAAATAGCGTAGCCAGTGAATCTGCAGACTTTAGGATAACATCTTTATATTCTGCGTTTTTTGTAAGCCGGTAACCTTTACCAAAACTGGTAAAAACCATAAAACCCAAGTCATGATCAAAACCGCTGTGATTAGAGAGTGGTGTTAACTCTCTTGTAAATTTATCAGCTTCTGTTTTCCATTTATCATCTTTTGTGTCTTCATATAAATACCATAATATACCCGGCCAAAAACCGCTGCACCAGTCGTGATAATTTACAAATTGCCATTGGGTTGTGCTATTTAAAACCCGGCGTGGTATATTAACATTGGTAGAGGGAATATCTTTTAAAGTTTTATTTGCCTGTTGTACGCAATAAGCTATATTTTTTTCAATATTTAAGGTTTGGGCACTAATATTACTAAATGCCGCCATTGAAACAAGGCCCGCAATAAATAAACTTGCTAATATGTTTCTTAATTTCATAGATACCTGTAGTGTTTTGTTATTTATTAATCATTGCTTCTCTATTTTTATTTTTGAAGCGCAATAAACTTTATATTATCCGTGTTTTCGCCAATAAAAATGTTCGCCATATCACCTGTTTTATAAAAGCTGGGCTTATCGGGCATAGTATCAGTAATGACTTTTCCGTTTATCGTTAAATTTTCAAATGTTATATTTTTCACAAGGTGCTGTTCATCATAACCGGCTATTACAGACATATTGGCATTGTTGCCTGTATATGAAACATTTTTGAAATATATATTTTCTATACCGTGCCCGGCCGCTGTGTTATATTTATGATTATACATAACGCGCAGGTTAAACAACTGCCCTTTGCGGATATCTTCTATCCTGATATTTTCAAACCTAATGTTGTTGATCAAATTGGCATCTCCTGCGTTTAAAGCCATGCATCCCTGGTAATCGATTTGACTTTCGTGCTGATCTAATATATCAATGTTGCTAAACTTCATTGTTCCCAAAGTATCAGGATGTGGTGGGTCGCCGTGCGTTCCTACAACGATAGGGTGGGCAACATCTGCCCAAAGAATAGAGTTGGTTACGATAACATTTTTTGTATTACCATAAAAGCCCCAACGATGCCCGTAGATAGCGATACAATCGTCAGAATTGCGCATAAAAATATTATCTATGGCTATATCTGTACTGCAAAAAATATCAAGCCCATCGGCATTTCCTTCAGCACTAAATGACTTGATATCGTTCACTTTTACGCCTGTTGACTGGCCGATAAAAACACTGTATTTATGAGGTAAAATAACTGGGCCGTCCACCACTACGTTTTTAGAGAAATTAACTGTAAGGGCATCATTACGAAACTGTAGTGCCCGGGTACTCGCGGGTACGCCTTTTGGTAGCGAAGGATTAGGAGTTAACGTATTCACCGTACCTGCCGGTGCCCCAATTTGCGTTAAAATCCCGTGGCCTAAAACATGAACATTTTCTTTATTGTTAATTAGGATTTGACCCACTACAACGGCCCCACCGGCTATGTATACCGTCTTATTTGAAGGTACTTGTAGTGTACCAACCTGGTGCATGCCGGGCCCATAATACATAACGTTAGTATCGGTTGCTAATGGGTGGTAGGTTTCTAAAGCATTTGCAAATAATTGCAGGTTGTGAAAAATATCGTCGTTTATTTCTATAGATAGTTTCCTGGGATCTTTTAAAGAGAATGTGATGGTGTTACGCGTTATTTTGGGCATGATTCCATCTCCCAGTGGCCTAATGCGCACATTTTTTATTGTCGCGTTATTAGCCGTAATTGAAACTTCAACTTCGCCTGCAAAATCAAAGTAAGCAAAAGAGGTATTTACAAAATTCTCCGTTGCGGTTACCACGCGGCTTGTTACGCTATTTACAGTAGCCTGGTACGTAGGAACGATTTGCCATGCCTGCCCTTGTTGCCTTACCTTAACCGTAAAATCCGAATTAAGCGAGCTTCCCTGTGGCGCTGGATAGTTTACAAGTTGTGCGCTGGCATAATAAAACAAACTTTGTAATGCTATAATAAGAGTTACTATTTTTTTCATTATGCTAATAGGTTATTTTTCAATGGATTAAGCTATATCATTTTTAATTTTTCATCACAGAACTTTAAAAAATGTAAGCCGGTGTTTGCCGGCTTACATTTTAAAATTATTTCTTATACATGGTCCAATTATTATCGAACCAATAGCTCAAGTTTTTACCAGCCTGCATTTTGAGCAAGTTTTGTATTTAATGATAGCTGCTGTGCAGGGAAAGGATACAGGTAATTCTTCTCTGTGAATTGTCTTGGGGTTTGGTCCGTTATCAGGCAGCCATTTGCATCCTTTGGATTGTTAGGAGGGGTACCAGGTATTGGATTTGGCCCAAGCTGATATTGTGTGCCCACGTATTTAACACCTATTGGCCATGGACTAACAAATGCTGCTACGTTTCCATAAGCCGTACCGCCAACATTACTAACCAAATCAATTGCAGCACTGTGCCAGCGCCTGATATCCGAAAGCCTGAAATCTTCATTAAACAGTTCGACAGCACGTTCACGCCTAATCTCTGTTCTAAAATCAAGCCCGTTTGCCCCCACAAAAGCGTTGCTTAATGGTGGCATTGCGTTATCAAGGTTAACTCGCAAACGAACCAGGTTTATTGATTTATTCAAATCTGCATCACTGATAGCTCCAGTTTGCTCATATACTGCTTCGGCATAATTCAATAAAACTTCGGCATAACGTATCACCGGGTAATCTTCAGACTCTTTCGTATCCGGAACTGAACGTTCTGAACACCATTTTTGACTTGTATACCCAACTCCCGGTGTTTGGGGGCCTAAAGAAGAAGCACGATCTGCAGCATCGCCTGTCCAGTTAACTCTTCCATTGGCATTTCCCTGCCAATAATATACGCCGGGGATTCGCATCGTATATCTCATCCGGTTATCCCGATTTTGAAATTCGGATGTTTCTGTTTGGAATCCCTGGAAAAGTGGTGATTTTTCAATTGGTAACCCGTCTTTACATAAAAACATATTTACCAATTTGTGGTTCAGGCCAACACCCGAAGAGTGGCTTATATTTGTGCCGGTAGGTTTTAGCACATCATCATATCTCGTTGCTAAGATATATTCATGATTTGCTAATTTGGTAATATTTGCCGGGTTTGATTTTGGGTTCTCCAGTATAAATAAATATTTTAAAGCAGAGTCGCCCAATGCCGTAGTTGTACCACCGCCCAATGAATTTGAAGCAGCGGTGCCAAACAACGCATATTGCCCGCTGGTAATAACAGCATTAGAAGCGGCTGCCGACTGGGTAAGTAAAGTACTTATCCTGGCCGCATCGCCACCTCTGAATTTTTGCCAGGTACCTTCATACAGGGTAACGCGGCCTAAAAAAGCCTGTGCTGCCATCTGTGAAACCCGCCCAAAATCGCCGGAAGTATTCGGAATAGAAAGCGGCAGGTTAGGAATAGCCGCCTGCAGATCGGCAATAATTTGGTTGACAACAGCATCCCTGCTTGCCTGTGCCTGGTATAATTCCGGGGATGTTGGATCAAGTAATGTTGTTATAAGCGGTACAGCACCATATTGCTGTAACAAATCGAAATATACATAGGCCCTGAAAAATTGAGCTTCCGCAACAAATTGTGATATTGTTGCAGGGGCCGGATAAGTTGCTGCCTTGTTTAACAAATAATTACAGTTACGTATCCTTCCATAGTCTGTTGTATAATTACCGGCATTACCAACACCACCCTCGGTAGTTGGAACGCTGTTAGTCCCGGCTCCGTAACTGCCGCCACCGCCTTCCAGGTCAGTACGGTCATCAGAAAGCGGTCCGTCTAACACACCAGATAGAGAGGTAAAGTTTTTAAGATAGCCATAATACTGATTAGCAAAGTTTTTAAAATCAGCAGGGCTTTGAAAGTAGGCCGCATCAGAAAGCTGATCCAGCGGGTGTAAATTTAAGGCTTTATTACAGCCATTTTCGCTGCCGAAAAACACAGCAGCCAATAATATGATATATTTAATTCTATTCTTTTTCATGTCCATTAGTTTTAAATTAGAATGTAATGTTAGCTCCAAGTGTTATCAGCCTATAAAAAGGATATCTTTCATTACCCGAAATTGTCCTAGTGGCTTCAGGGTCCCAGCCATCATGAATACCGTCTATCTCAAACAGATCACTTCCAGAAACGTAGAAACGTATTTTTGAAATTGACTTGATCATATTTTGCGGAAGTGTATAGCCAATAACTAAATTTTTCAACCTAACGTAAGCACCGTTTTGAACAGACCATGATGATGCCTGGTAGTTATAGGTATTAATTCCATTATTAAGCGCTGAGTGCAGGTTAGGGAAATAAGCGTTAGGATCGCTTGGTGACCATACGTTACCTACATAAGCGCTTGTTTGTCCCTGGAATATAGATTGGTAAGGACGTTCCCAATTATCTGTTCTGTATACGGCTCTTTTACCTACACCCTGGAAGATGCTATAAAAATCAAACCCTTTCCATTGCAGGCCAAAGTTTAGTCCGAAAGAATACCTGGGATCATTGGTACCCAAATAAACAAGGTCACCGGGATTTGTGGTACTGGTACCAATACTTAATTTTCCGTCGCCATTGGCATCTTTAAAGCTATTATCTCCGGGACGAAGGCCTGATACCTGACCTGCCGGGGTAAGAAGCGCAGCCGGAACAGGTAAATTAATATTATTTGTACTGCCCGCAGGAGCATATTTAGCATTGTACGCATCAACCTGTGCCTGTGTTTGTAAACGGCCGTCATATTGCAGGCCAAATATTGAGTTTAAAGGATAACCTTCTACCGTACTGTTAAACCCAGACGATAATGTGTTTGCACCGCCATAATGAACCAGCTTGTTTTGGTTATCAGTGATCGTACCTGAAATGCTGTAAGAAACCGCGCCCACTTTATCCCTCCACGTTAACTGACCTTCATACCCCCATGTTTGTAAGTCGCCGATATTTTGGGCAGGGGCAGTAGCGCCTAATGTTCCGGGATATGATTGCCCTAACAACATATTGCTATTTTCGTTACGAAAGATGTCAAAACTTCCTGTTAAATGATTATTTATTAAAGCGAAGTCAAGGCCAATATTCTTCTTTTTTACTGTCTCCCATGTCCGATTTAAAGACACCAAGCTTCCGGCTGTACCTACAGTTGTAGCATTGCTTGAACCAAGAAATGCGCCGCTACCAACAGATAGTGATTGAACATAATCATATAATCCAATACCACCCTGATTACCGGTTGTGCCGTATGACGCCCGTAACTTCAAAAAGTTGAGAACTTTTTGGCTCTTCATGAAATTTTCATCAGAAATTACCCATCCAACCTGGCCGCCACCGAATAATTTCCAGCGATCTTCAGCTATAAATTTTGAAGACCCGTCATACCTGCCGGTTACTTCAAATAAATATTTGCCAGCATAACTATAATTTGCCCGGCCAAAATAGGAACCCAAAGCATAATGATTCTGTGTTTCACCATCAGTTACAAATCCGGCTGAGCCACTGTTTGTACCCAATCCTAATGAGGGGATATTGTCATTCCCAAGTTGAAAGGTCTTTGCATTAAAAGAATTAAATTCGTCTCTTTCATAAGAACTACCTACCATTAAACCTACAGTATGTACCTGTTTAAAAGTGTTATTGTAAGCTACCCTTGCTATCACATTGTAATACGGGTCTGTTGTATTTGACCGTTGATAGTAAGTACTTGGTGTAGTACCACCCGCTGTACCCCCGTCAACCGGGTTAGTTTGTACAACTATATTACCCAAATAATTGGTTAAGATAACTTGTTTTAATTGTGTCCTGTTATCCTGGAAAGCTTCATTATAACCGGTAGTTGCGGTAAACGTAAGATGCTTTGCAAAATTATAGGTAAGCGTGTTGTTAATAATAATTCTTGAGTCTGATTCCAAATTGGCGCCGCCGTCACGTAATTCAGCTGCAGGGCTTAAAACGGTTCCCCATGCATAGCCACCACCGTTTATATTAAATGCAGGCATACCCGGCTGCGCATAATCACTTAACGCACTATAGGTGCCCGTTGTGTATAAAGATGGCTGTTGTATATCATTCCTTTCTAAAGCAACATTCGTTTCCAGTTTAAGTTTACTGCTAAAAGTATAATCATTATTAAAACGTAAGTTATACCGCTGGCTGCCGTTATCGCCATAGCGCAACTGGCTGCCATCATTTAAATAACCTAATGATACGCGGTAACCATCTGTTTCTGACCGTCCGGAAAAACTAAGGTTATGAGACATCGAACCAGAATTCTTCCATAATATCTTCTCCTGGTCAGTATTAAAAAACGTAAAATCCTTAACATCGCCAAATGGTGGTAATATACCTCCCAAAGCTCCGGCATAAGGTGTACCTGTAGCAGAACCTGTATAGCCCGGCAAATTAGGAATGTCGATATATCCAGATGCCGGGGGATTTATAGCCAGATAGGCCAACTGATACCATATATATCCTGTTGGGGCTATACCATAACTATCGTTTGTTAATGCTTGTTCCAGGCCTTGTCCCCATTGCTGGTCATCAACCAGTTTAGGCAGTAGGCCAAGTATTTTGGCAGACGCTGATATATCATACTGAACTACCATTTTACCCAATTTCGCTTTTTTAGTTGTTATCAATACTACACCAAATGCGGCCCTTGCCCCATATATTGCTGCAGACGCGTCCTTTAAAAACGATATATTATCAATATCATTCGGGTTGATCGTATTCAATTCGCTATTGCTAGATAATGCAACACCATCTAATATTATTAAAGGGTCCTGGCTATTTGTTGAGGTTGCTCCCCTGATCTGGAAATTCCAACCTTCCCGTCCCGGCTGTGCCGATGTCCTGGTTACGATAACCCCCGGCACTTCTCCCTGCAATGATTCGAGCGGATTAACAACCGGTCCACGGTCTTCGAACGCCTTTGATGATACCGTTGCTACTGCGCCTGTTAAAGTGGCTTTCTTTTCTTCACCATAACCTACAACTACCACCTCGTCTAAACTGCTGTTTGAAGGAGTTAATTTAATTACCATAGGCCCAGCGGATGCTTTTACCGTCTGATCCTGATAGCCCACACTCTTAATGACAAGAGTAGCATTAGCCGGTGCTGATAATTTAAAATTGCCATTTGCATCGGTAGCCATACCTGTAGTCGTGCCCTGAATGGTCACGGCGGCACCTATCACGGTTTCATTGGTAACGGCATCAATTACCTTACCAGTAACTGTACTATTTTGAGCAAAAGCTCCACTGCATACTGCAGCCATGAAAATCAAGGTTAGGGTAAACCTCTTCCATTTTCTTTTTAAAGTAAAATCTCTCATATTATTTTGGTTAATTATTGGTTTTTGTTTGTGTTATTGTTAATTATATATCTCTCACCATATATATTCTTGTTATTAAATAGGTTTCATAAATGACGCGGGGTTAAAGGGTTTACATTCTTTATTTATTATATTATACAAAGCTCTTCTGCCTTAGCATTTTTAAAAGTCGTGCGTAAAGTTTGAAGCGCCCGGAATACATGATTAATAACCGACTGATATTGGATACCAGTAACTTCGGCTATCTTTTGATATTCCATATCTTCATAATATTTCAAATAGATTATTTCCCGTTGACGTACCGGTAATGAATTTAAAGCATTCGCCATTATACTTTTAAGCTCTGTATCACTTTCTGTTGACATAATAATGTCCTCTGTCGAGAAATCCATATCCGGTTGCATAAACTTCTCCATCCTGGTGTTTTGAGATTTAATTTGGCGAAAGTGGTTAATAGCCATTGAGCGGGAGGCAGTAAAAAAATAGGCCTTTACATTTCTAATAGCACCAATTTGGTTACGCTTTTGCCATATTTTCACAAAAAGTTCTTGTAGTAAGTCATCAACCAAATCCTCATCTTTTACAATTTTTAAAAGATAACCATGCAAGCTGGCATACATATTTTTATGCAATAACGCATAGGCATGTTGATCGCCCCCTGAGGCCATTGCCCACAAATCCGAATGATTGCTTAATGCGTTCAAGTAAAGTTTAATCTATAATTGGTTTATAATAAATTATTATCCTTCTTCTTATTTGCCGGATCAGTTACATCCTGTTCAATTCTATTCTTTATCTTCTGCCAGTGAGCTTTTATTTTTCCGGCATCTACATCCTTTTTTAAAAAAGAAAATGGTAAACCTTCTTCTTCGTGTTTTTTGATGGCTTTTGCTTTTTTCATACTTAAAAGACAGCAATACCCAACTTTTATACTCACTTATGAATAATATTTTTTAACCCACTATAAAATATTACTCATAAGTTTTGTTATATCTGCGTGATCCAGTTTTAAATCATACTTAAAAAAATTAGTTTCTCTTTCTTTAAACCTGGAACTATTCAATACTGTTAATAGTGATAATGAGGTTTTGCTGCTTGTTATAGAATGATTTGCACCATCAGTTAAATAGGCCAATACAAGGCAACGGATTTGTTTAATGATGGTGATTTTGACCTCACTGCCTTTTAAGGTTTCTTTAGTATTCCAAAAACTGATAAATGCTTCTCCAATAATTGAGTCGGCTATGTCAGAATTTTTTATAATAAAAAAAACGTAGTCAAATAATAGGGGTATAAAATGCGGTGAAGAGTTTCAAATGATTCTAAATCATTACAGCAAACATTTGTATAAAGTTTGTTCAAATACAACTTATCAATGCCCGGTGTATATCCTGCATTCAGGTATTCGCTTGAATAAGCCTCAAGTGGCTGAAATGGATAATTAATAATTGACCGCATATCGTTAAAATGAAAATGTTAACAGCATAAAAGCCAATTTTAAATTAGCGGTTGTTATTAAAGAGCATTAATTTTATTAAAATCTATTCAAATTATTGATAACCAATAATTTATAACCAGATAGTTAAATTTTACTAAAACGTTTTAGTAAATTGATGCAAATTTATAGACACGCATGGTTTTAATTGGTATTTCAAATATAAAGCAATCTAAAACGATTTAGGAAATTTATTTTCACAATATTTACTAAATCGTTTTCGTGTTTAATTTACACTAACCAGATGCTTATGAGTAATGTCCCTTATTAAAAGATATTAGCTTCAATTTCTGGGTATAATATATCGTAATTTATAATATCGATCAAAGCTTCACTTCCCATTATTACTCAATATATTGGCGTTCTTTACTATGCCATTAATACCAATTATACTTATGCCCTGTTTGCCATTAAGCTGGGTATAATTACTTTTTAAGCTTACGCCACTATTGCCATTTATTAAGGTATTCAATGATAATCCGTTTGCGTCATTTCCTTCAGTTAGATTATGTTCCAAATTAACTTTTTCGCAATCGGCAACATATATCCCATTTAACTTGTTGCGGGCCATCTCGTTTCCGGTTATTCTTATATTATAGCTTTCTGTCACCGCTATCCCATTTCCCCAAGGCGAGGTATCCATCCTGCTGCCCGTAATTTCCGCACCCTGCACATGGGCAAGAAGTAAGTTATGATGTATACCAGGGCCAGGCACAACGCTGCCGCCGTTATCACTAAAATCGCATCCGATAATAATTACCCCACTAGCGCCCAGTATAGCCACACCGTTTTTTGTGCAATTGCTAACCGTAACACGTTCCAGCCTGATATTCTTCATTTGCCCGGGGTATAGCCCAAGAAAATTTATACCGGCACGACTATCAGCCATTTGATAGGAACGCTCCCTGCGGTCCTGGTTAGGATCGGCAGTTTTTGGTTTTGGGGTCATGCCTCCCTCAATTACAAAATCACGTAAAGTAACATCATGCAAATCATCAGTAGCATTAATCATAACGGTACCCGTTTTACCAGGATTTAGCTTAGGGTCTAAAAACAAAATAGTCTGCTTTCCCTGTCCGCATAATGTTACCCCACTTGGTATGTGCAGGGATGCTGGCAAAGTGTAAAGGCCCTTTGCTAAGACCACCCATCCGCCACTATTAGCGCATGAATCAAGCGCGGCCTGTATGGAACCGCTTAATGAAACTTTAAATACTTTACTGGATGTATTTATAGCCGGTGCATTATCGCCCGCACCTGCCTGCAAACTAACAGCCCCCGGATCTGCTGCAGTGGTATTAGTATTTAAATGCTTTGAAGAGCTGATTCGTTGCGCCCTGACAGAAGTTAACAAATTAAGTCCGCCTCTTTTACCTGATGTATCGGCAGCTTTTGCCGTGTAAGGCATTGGTAAACCTTTAATATCATGATAATGATGATAAACAGATTCGTAAATGTCACTGAAACGGCCGCGCCCCTGTTTTGAAATTACACCATATGCCGGCACATCTTTACCTAACATATAGGCACTGGTATACTCAAAACCTACTGCAAGGCGGTTATTGGCGGCGGCATAAAGGTCTATCCCTTGTGTCCAGGCTATCTGGCAAGTTTGCGCAAGGTATCCTAAACCTAACTGCGTATGTGACATATCGCGTGTGCTCTCTTCACATTGCCCGCCGGGATAAATATATTTGGTAATGCCTGAGTTCCCTTCGCCACGTAAATAATGTTCAATAACATTATCAAACATGGCATGATCGTCGCAAAATACGGCAATAGCCAGCCGGGTATCCATTATGGCCGCGTCCCAATTACCATTCGCTTCGGGGAAATAATCTTTTATCAGCGGATCATAAGCAGCCATCAGCATATGCTTAAATTGTTCAATATCCTTTTGCTTCCATCCCGATTTGGAATACCTTAATATTTCGGCAGCGCTGCAAAATTGATGGCCCGTCCAGCCAGCGAGTAATTTGGCGTCATTATCATCAAAATCCCATAACCTGGCCGACCAGGCATTAATTATTTGTATTGCTTTATCAGCATGTTTCTGGTCGCCGGTAACATACCATTCAATGGCCTGGTTATATGCTTCGGCAGCGCTTGCAGATAATTCGCTGCCTCCAATAGCAGGAGAACCATATGAACCACGAATTACGTGCGTAAATGGTTTAGGCGTAAAATCTGCGGATGCTGGTTTGTTTAGCCTGTCGAAAGTACTTTTATAGGGTTCAATACCTGACAATATTTTTTTCTTCATCAAATCCAGATCAGCTTTGTTATGATAAATTCCAGGATGAACAAATGGCTGCGGGTGAAAGGGAGCCTTTAATAATTGTGCTTTCGCTTTTGGCAATGTCAGCAAAATAGCAAGAAAGATGATATTTAATATTTTCATAATTAACTTACGAGTTAGGTATTTATAAGTAGATCGATATGTTAGTCCTGATGTAAACTTATTTTTTTGAAATTTCAATAACCGCTACCGAATATTGGGGCATGTTAACCGATATAGCGTTTCCTGTTATAGTTAATGTCTTTTTATGGAGAGCTATAGTGCCAGGGTTTTCTAATGTGTTTTTTGCGTCCAACTGTTCTGCAGCCCATTGCATAACAGCATTTACATATTTAGACCCATTTACACTAATTGAGGCATCAATTGCATCATTATTGGCGTTTACTATTTTTACAATTACCTTATTGCCATCCTTTGATTTTGTTGCAATAATGTTTAGTGGCCTGGCATCTCCAGTCAATGCAATACGATAAGGCTCAAAGTGATCGCGGTAAAGTTTCATGACAACATAATTAGGTGCTGGGAACCAGCTGTGGTTGTTGAAATTAATAAAAGCATTATCCCAGCCCTTTGCTGTTGTGGTACGCAGAAATAAAGCCGGACAGGCCATTTGTACCAGGTCTGAGTTGCGTTCAAAACAGTTTAACGCGCCACCGGCATATAGGCCCGTGCGCCAGTCAACAGACATATAGTTCCATTCTGACTCATAAACTTTTAAATCCTTGTGGTTGCTTTTAGCAAGACTGTCGCGAATGGCTGCATAATATTTTTCAAAATCATCAATGCCGGTTCTAAACTTTGAAGAATCAACAGGTGCATTTCCTCTTGAATAATTTTCATATTGGTGCAAACTCATGAAATCCCATTGAGAAAGATCGCCTTGCAGCATTTTTATTGACCAGCCTTTATCCACCGTCAGATGAGTTCCACCGCCTCCCGAACCTATTATTTTTATTGATGGATCTATCTTGTGTAAGGCAACAGCAAACGCTTTAATAGTAGTAAGATAAGTTTCGGGGGCCATGCCTTGCAAATAAACCTCGTTATCTATCTCCCAATATTTGATATGATAAGGTTGTTGATGTCCGTTGGTAGCCCTTACTTTACCCCATTGGGTAGTTGCGGCCCCATTGCAATACTCTAATTCATCTTTTGCTTCCTGTATATACTGTTGCACTTCTGAACCGTCCCGTTTTCCCGTAGGTACACAAATTGCAGGCTCTGCACCTACTTTGCGGCATAAGGTTATAAATTCATCTATCCCCATAGCCAAAGGGTCGGTACCGCCTTTTCCTACGCGTTTGTATTGTGGACCTATACCGTTTTTCCAATGATAACCGTTTACAAAATCGCCACCAGGAAACCTTATACTGGCCGGCTTAAGCGCAGCCACCGCTTTTAACAGGTCAGGCCGAAACCCGCCGGTTGTTTTTGAAGAATTTGCCATTAAGCTTACCTGATCAAGCCAAATAGTTGTTTGTCCTCGGCTTATTATTTGCAGGACAGCCGAATCAACAGTGGCATTTGGATTCAGTATCAACTTAACTTCTTTCCATTTACTTATGGGTGCCGCGATGATCTGTTGTGCTATTATTTTTTCGCCGGCTATTAACCTCACTACCATTCCTTCAGGTGCTTCGCCCCTAAGCCATAGTGAACCTTGCCAGGCATCACCTTTTTTTAAATAAAAAACCTGTCTGTCTAATCCCTGCATTTGCCATTGAGGCAACTAACTTTATGCTTCTTTTGCCGTTCAATGGATTAGTAGTATCTGACGTAGCTATTATTGGCCCGACAGTCTCCCACTTAAGAATTATTGGGGCGGTAATAGATGGTACAACAGCCCCTCCGCGATTATTCCTGGGCGTTAGCGGTACATCTTCAAAACTTCGGTTCATTACCAGTTCGCCCCAAAGCCCACCGTTAACCGAACCAAGAATATGCTCTAAAAAATGGCCATAAATACCTATAGGAATATTTCCAGTAACCTTTGCAACATTTACAGTGACATGGACGGTTTTATTTTGCCCAAATGCCGTTGTTTCAAAACATAACAAGCATAAAAAAATCCAGACACAGATTATAGTTAGAGCATTTCTTTTCATGCTGTTCATAATATTTTTATTAAACAGGTTTACATACTTCATATAAGACACGGTCAGTATCTTTTTATACTCTTTAAGCCATTGAAACAAAATTTAAATAATTGTTTACTATTAAAAAAAGCCGTCCATAATTATTATGAAACGGCTTAAACCAATTTAATTATAAAACACCACTGACGGGTGATATCGAAAAGCTACCTATATGACGATAGCTTATGCTTTATATACTCACTTCCGTAAAATTTATTAAATTATTTTTCAATATAAAAAACCTGTGTTACCGGAGTTGCCGATTTTATTTTAGGCTCAATGCTTCTTCCATATTGCCAGGCAACAACAGTTACTTTTATTGGGTATTTACTGCGGGGCGGTATTTTTGCAATCAATAACTGGTCTCCTTTTACTTCTGCCGGGCCTTCCTGTACATAATAATAAACCGGGAGTCCTTTGTCTGCTTTTGCCTGTAACTTTACATTTTTAGTCTGGCTTGTTATATTTTTTATAGTAGGAAAACTGATATTCTGTATTTCGCCCATGTCATTAGTAATGGGGATTTTAAAATTTATTTGCTGAACGGTACTTTTATAGGTTTCATCGCCATTGCTGGAGGCTATCATCCATATATCGCCGCTTCGTTTCTGGTTATTAAAACCCATACGATAAAATTGTACGGCAAAGCTGGAGTCGTTTATTTTAACAACAGGCCCGCATATCCGGTTTACTGCAATTTTGCTTGTTGAGTGACTGGCAGTAAGATTTTTTCTTGATGCATCTGTATACGCGGCGGTTATATGAAAAGTAATGCCATCTGCATCTGGCACAAATTTACCTGCAGAACGCGCCAAAGTTTTAGCATTATAATCAAGGGATGAACCATTTTGTAAGAAGCCGATATATTCATCCTTTTTCCCCCTTGCTTTTACATAATAAGCTTCAGTGGCATCTGCTATTTCCTTATCAAAATACCATAAAGCTTGCGTGGTATCGCCTGTATATTTTTTATACGGTGCGGCAGGATATTTAGGCAAACTATCTTTATGCCAGCGATCGGCCAGCCAACCGTTTTGCGGTATTACTGGTTTTAATTTGGCTGGTTCATTTAAAGGCATTTGTGTAGGCAACCTTGCTTTTGCCGCTTTTGTAAGGAATACCCCCAGGTAATTTACCAGCGCGTCCGAAAAGTCAAAATGCCCGTGCCCCGCGTCGGCAAGTAAGGAAATCGGTGCTGCCGGATGTTCATTCCTGTATTTTAATGCTGGGGTTAGCCTGATATCACCCCATTCATACTCACCCATAACCATTAAAGCCGGTACACCATCAATGGTTCTATTTCCCCAATCGGGGTTAGGCTGGCCGCTACCTGTATGAGTAGTTAAAGGTGCATCGCCATGCACGGATAAAATTGCAAGTGTACGCCCGGGGTCGCTTGCTGCAAAGTTCCAGGGATAGCTTGCTGCTGCCGAGTGGCCCATTGGAACAACAGGGGCAAATTCAAGTTCGGTATAGCCCGATTCTTGTCCCAGTTTCTTCATCATACCATTAAAATAATCGCCCGCGCCTTTATTAAAATTATACACCATATCAATGGCCGGCGTCACCCATACCTCGGCAAAATCAATGGCAGCAAGCGCATGTCTGAAATCCTTATGTTCTAAAATTCCTTCTTCCAGCATATTATGTTGCCCTATAACTACACCGCGCACTTGCTTGCAGCCGGGAGGTATCCATAAAAATGCACGCGGGTGATCTTTTATTTCACTTGAGACAACTCCATCAACAGTAACCGACCATTGCCATTCCTGCGCTTTCACCTTCACACTTGTAAAAATGGCCGCTACTAGTAAAACAACCTGTAATTTTGCTTTTAACATGATTATATACCTTTTATTTATTGCACTGTAAACTCCTTTTTAAGCTTAATATCTTCTGATGAATTACCAATCATTACCTGGAATTTGCCCGGCTCAACTGTCCAGTTCATATTTTTATCCAGTAAAGCCAGGTCATCTGGGTGCAGGGTAAAATGAACCGTTTTCTTTTCGCCTGGGTTAAGGGATATGCGTTCAAATCCCCGCAAATCAAATTCATAAGTAGTGACACTGCTTACTTCGTCTTTCAGGTAAAGCTCTACAACATTATCACCCTTGACCATTCCTGTATTGGTTACATCAATTGTAACTTCTATATCAGCTTGTGCATGGGTGCTTTCGGGTATTACTAAATTGCTATATTCAAATGCAGTATAGCTAAGGCCATAACCAAAGGGGTATAAAGCACCATTCACACTAGTCTTTCCCCAGCTGTTTGCGCCGCCTTGCGGGGCTTGCGAACCCGGTTTATAAGGGAAATTAAACTCAATTTGCCCGGTAGTTTTGGGGAAGGTGATAGGCAGTTTACCGCCCGGATTATTGTCACCAAATAAGGTTTCGGCGATAACTCTTCCGCTTTGCGGGCCGGGGAACCATGCTTCGAGTATAGCAGGCACATATTTATTTTCCCAGTTAATGGTTAGTGGCTGCCCGTTTATCATTACCATCACAACAGGTTTACCGGTGGCCTGTAACGCCTGTACCAGTTTAAGTTGCCTGCCGGGAAGATTTAAACCCGTACGTGAAAGGCTCTCACCCACTCTTTCCGCATCTTCGCCTACAACCACTATGACCACGTCGGCATCTTTCGCCTTATTAACCGCATTGTTTATTTCTGCCTGTTCTTTATCAGTCAATGGTGTTTCTATGATCTCGCTTTCCGGCCAGGTGGCATCCACAATATCACACCCTTTAGCGCTAACTATTACGCCTTTATTACCCACATAGTCCTGTATGCCTTTTAAAACACTGGTTACAGGGTTATGCGATGGCCCGTAACGGCTGGTAGCATAATTAGTTTCTTCGGCTAAAGGCCCGGTTACCAGTATACGCGGTGTTTTTTTCAAGTCAAGCGGCAAAAGGTTATTTGCATTTTTTAATAATACCATGCTCTCACGGTTCAATTGTAATGACATGGCTTCGTCTGCCGCGGTATGCACAATTTTATCCGCAGCTTTGGTATCTTTTACATAGGGATCATCAAATAAGCCCAACTTAAATTTTACCCGCAATACATCCGCTACCCGCGAGTCAAGCGTTTTCATAGCTATTTTTCCTTCGGATAATAATGCGCGCAAAGGCATAATATAGGTTTGCGGCATCGAAAAATTAGTACGCACATTTAACCCGGCTTCAAAAGCCTGGCGTACCGCTTCTTTAATATCACCTGCTACATGGTGTTTACTGTATAAATATTCAACCGCCTCGCTGTCTGAAACTACATAGCCGTTAAATCCGAATTTTTGCCTTAACAATTCCGTTAAGAAATAATAGCTGCCGGTTATGGGTTCGCCGTTCCAATCGTTATAACTGCTCATTACACCCAGCGGATGTGCTTCCTGTATCACCCGCCTAAAAGGGTAGAGGTATATTTGGTACATCTCGCGCGGCGCCACATGCGGGTCGGTACGGTCAGAGCCATCCCTGCCGCCCTTCGGCACGCTATATACTGCAAAATGCTTAAGAGTTGAAGCTACGCCTTCTTCCTGAATACCTAACGTCATTTGCTTGCCCATTTCGGCAATATGAAACGGATCCTCACCATAACATTCCACTACACGCCCCCAGCGCTGATCGCGGGCAGGGTCTAATATTGGTGCATAAACGTTGGTGTACCCCAACGCTTTAGCTTCGCGCCCAACTGTTTGCCCGGCCTGCCTTACCAATTGCTTATCAAATGTACTGCCTATGCTTATTGGGGCCGGTAATGGCGTGGCGCGGTCATGGTTCAAACCATGTATTCCTTCGTTAGTAAAATCAACAGGTATGCCCATGCGCGTTTCTTCCACAAACCATTTTTGAATGGTATTTATAGCTTCGGCATGTTTGCTATACGGAAAGCTGTATTGTGTAGGCGCAGCATCAGTTTTTGAGGTAAGATTGTTCAGTTCCTCATCAATATTGGCTATGCCATCCTTCCATACTTCGTTCTTCCATGATGGCGTGGGCATTTCTTCTTTCAATACTCGTTTATAGCCATACAAAGTAGCCAGTTGGCAGGTTTTCTCTTCCACTGTCATCTGGCTCAGTAAGTCAGTAATACGTTTATCTATAGGCTGTGATGGGTCTTCAAAAACATCCATCTTCCCATTTTTATTAAAGTCAACCCAGCCTTTGTGGTATATTGATTTTTGCTGGGCATAACCCTGGTATGTAACCAGCATTATTATCAAAGCCGCGACATTGTTCTTTTTAAAATTCATAAAATACTTGTTAATGGTCATGCAATAATAAAGCATTTACTTATCCGTTCCCCATTTTTTATTCGGTTGCGAACCCATATTTAATACAAGTGTGCTGCCCTTATTAATATCGCTATGCCTAAAATAGAATTTATTCAACGGCTTGTTATTTAATGTAGCCGAACGTATATACATGTTCTTTTCTGAATTATTTTTAGCCTCTATCACAAATGTCTTCGCTTTATAATATTTAGGGCTCAGGTTGATCGTGATCTTATTGAAAATAGGGCTGGCAATTTCATAACGCGGGTTTTCATCACAACCTCCTGTCATTTGAAATAATCCTATTTTCATCAACACATTTAAAGCTCCCATCAGGCCCTGATCTTCATCCCCGTTATATCCATATTTAGGCGACAAATCGCTGTAGGCGCTGTCAATAACCATGCGGCTCCAGTATTGGGTGAGCCAGGGTGCCCCGGCATAGTTAAATACAAAAGCGGTTTGTACACTTGGTTCGTTTGAATAATTGATGGGTATGCGTTGATTTTTGATCATCTGCTGGGTATTGCCCTGAAATTCGGCACAAAAGCGATAGGGACGCGCGCCTTCAAACTGCCTGTTTAACTTATTAATAGCAGAATCTGTTCCGCCCATCAATTTAAATAATCCGGGCAGATCCTGCGGAACGTACCATGTATATTGCGCGCCATTACCTTCTTCAAAACCATGTTCGTATTGCAGTGGGTCATAGCCCGTTCGCCAGTTACCGTTTTTATCCTTCGGCTCCATATACCCAACAGCCGGATTATACTGGTTTTTATAATTACCTCCACGTTTTGAAAACAAAGCATAATCGGCATCTTTATGCAGCCCTTTAGCAAATTGAGCCATGGCCCAATCCTGGTAGGCATTTTGCAGGGTGATAGCCGCGCCATCCTGGTGCAAGCCAAATGTTGTGTCAGATAATGGATAAGGAACATATCCTTTATCAATATAAAATTCAACGCCGCCCCCTTTCCAGGTTTTAAATTCATAGCCTATTTTACTCATCATCCCGCCGGGAAAATGATCTTTCCTTAATCCTTCATAAGCTAAATTCACATCAAATCCGCGTATTCCCTTTTGCCATGCGCTTACATAAAACGGCGTGGTTTGCGCGCCAGTCATTACATAGGTATAATTACCGCCTGATGGCCCCCTTGGAATTAATCCACCATCCTTATAATATTGTAAAAACGACTTGCAAAAATCATCTGTAACTTCCGGGTAAACTAAATCCCACAAGGTGGTCAATGTCCATTCGGCACCCCAAAACGAGTCGGAGTTGTACATATTAAACTTTGGCTTGCCCTTGCTGTCAAGTGGCACCTGTTTTATCAATGGTTGGTTACCTGTGTTATCTATATATTTTCCGTCAACATCATTCATTACCCTGCGACCCTGTATAGCATGCCATAAATCAGTATAAAAACGGCTTTGCTGTTTGTTGGTACCACCTTCTATTTTTATACGGCTTAGCATAGTGTTCCATTGGCTGGCAGCATCTGCAACTACTTTATCAAAATCCCATCCGGATGCTTCTGCTTTCAAATTGGCTGCCGCTGCGTCTTCGCTGGTGTAAGAAATACCAACCTTCATTTGTACCTGTTGATCGGTATTTTTAAACTGCACCAGTAACGTTCCGTTATTACCTTTCCATTGTTTTTCGTTAGTTTTTATAGTTCCACCCTGCGAAAGATAGGTACCCGTTATGGCGTTGTTAAATACCGCTGTAAAATATACCGTGATGGGTTTATTACGCCTCCCGGTTGGGCCATTGATTAAAAACCCTTTTATTTCATGATCTGATACCTGTTCATAGCCACCATCTGTAATTTTTGAAGGGCCCAGGTTGCCCCCTAATTGCAATATCATTCCCTTATCACCATCAACCGGGTAATGATATCGGTGCAACCCAACACGGTTAGTGGCAGTAAGTTCAACTTTTATATGGTATTTATCCAGTTCAACCGAATGATAGCCCGGTTTAATGGTTTCCTTATCATGCGAAAAATCTGATGAATAGTTATTAAAAATAGCGGGAAGGGCATCCTTTGAAAAAACCACCGGCATTACAGCCACCCCGCCTAACTGCCATTCATGAATATGGCTAAAACAACGGATAGTATGTTCATCATACCGATAACCTCCATTCCAATCTCCCGCAGTTATATTATCCGGAAAAAGACTAACCATACCAAATGGCCGGCATGCTGATGAAAAATAGAACCATCGGGAATTAGCCGCATCCAATTGCGGATAAACCATATCCACCGGGCGCACTGGTTTGTTTTGCGCGTAGACCAGGCCTGTAAGATAACTGCTCAATAATATGAGTACCAATAATCTATACATATATTTTATTACTTTATTTGTTGATATAAAATGTTTGTTCAATAGGTTCAGCAGATTGATATAAAGGTTCAATTGCTCTTCCCCATTGATAGGCTACCACAGTAACTTTTACCGGGTATTTTGTTTTTGCAGGAATGGGCGTAAATTTCATAATGCCATTTTCTACATAAGCCGGGCCAGTAGTAACGTAATAATCAACCGGTAAACCCGAATCAGACTTGGCATGTAATTCCAGTGTTTTTATATCCGCCCTTACATCGATTATTTTATCAAATGTTAGTTGCTGCGGTTTGCCGGTTGTTAATTTAGCAGGAATACGCATATTACCTGGTTGTACCGCATGGCGGTATTCATTATCGCCCGGGTGGAATTCCTGTATATAAATTTCACCGCCCGGCCCCGACCTGTTAAACTGAACCCTGAATGTTGACGGACCAATTTGTATTGCCGGGCCAACCACAACCCTGAATTGTATAGGGCCTGGTGCATGTCCCAATTTTTCTCCTGCACCTATTAGTTCCTTAGGCAATTCAGGTAAAAAATCACCTTTTAAATTAAAAGTAAGGCCATCTTGCTCAGGCTCAAACTTCAATGCCGCATAGCCGATTTTTGCTACGTTAAGTAGCTGACCATCCTGCACAAAACTTAGCATCTGTTTTTTACGCTTAACTCTGTCGCCTTCAAATTTCACTGCGGCTAATGCTGTTTCTTTGTCAAAAAACCAATAGCCTTTAGCGGCGCCTCCTTTATATGATGAATAGGGTGCGGCTTCAAACTCATCCTTATCCATTCCACCAGTGCCGGTTAACCAGCCTGTTTCTTTACGAATAGGCTTTAAAGGAAATTGACCCTGTACAGGTAAACGATATTCACACGCCTTTTTAATATATAAAGCTACAAATTGGGCAACATGATCTGACCAGTCAAAATGACCACCACCGGGATCGGTTACTACGCTTATCAAATTATCTGCGCTTTTTGCGCGTAAAGCTAACGCGCCGTCCCTAACCACCGGCCAGTAAAAGTCACGTTCGCCTGGTTTGGTTGCCGGGTCCGGTACGCGAAACTGCGGCCATTCGGTAGTTTGGCCAACCACATAACAAAGTGGTATACCTTTAAATTTTAAAGTATCGGGAAAAGGCACTGTTTTAATGGGTATGGCTGCAATTGTACGCTCGGGCAGTGCATTTGTAAAAGTCCAGGCAAACTGTCCGTTTGCCGAATGCCCCATTGGTATCACAGGAGCTGTTTTAAGCTCATCATACCCGGACTCTATTGCAAAGCTGTCCATCATTTTTTGAAAAACAACTTCTGCACCAGGCTTCATATCTGCGGTAAAAGACTGGTCGCCTCTTTGTGCATTGCCTATCCAGATAATTCCTAAGCCAATATCCGCAGCTGTTTTGCGAATAAGCGGGTCTTCCAGCCAATCGCGTTCTAAAAGGTTTGAAAGTGAAATAATAACACCTTTTACATATTTACAATCAGGCGGCAGCCATAAATAGGCTGTCCGGCCACCCTCTTTCACCGAATATTGATATACATGATCTTCGGGATGATAATAAGCCGATCTACTCTGCGTCATACCATCCCTAACCCAAAAAATCAGCCCCACGAACAAAACAGAAAATAAAAAAGTACGAGCGTTTTTCATGGTCATTGTTTTATTTGGTTATGTAAAAAGTTTGTTCAACTTGTTCGGCGGTTTGTAGTTTAGGTTCATGGCTGTTACCGTATTGCCATGCTACAACTGTTACCTTAATAGGATACTGGGCACGGGGTGGAATGGCAGTTAGCTTTAAAACGTCACCAACTATTTCCGCAGGTCCCTCTTTGACATAAAACCCAACCGGCACATTTGCATCAGATGTTGCCGAAAGCTTTATACCTTTACTATTTTTGGATTGATCCGGAATTGACAAAAAGCTAATATGCTGTTCTTTGCCTTGCGTATTTCTTGGGGGTACCAGCATTTCTGATTGCTCGACTGATGGTTTGTATTCATTATCGCCCGGATGTGTGGCAATAAACCAAAATTCATAACTATGCTGCTGCTGCCAAAAGCCCAGTTGCGGATGAACCTGGAAAGTAGAATCGTTTAATTTAAGCATTGGCCCGGTTACACGATCAATATGTATTGGCCCTCCCCCACTTGCATGCCCTATTTTTGCGCCTACAGGCATTTTCGCCCATCCGCGCGGCCTTGGGCTGCCGCCAGGTACGGTATCATAAAAAGCGGTACGCAGCTTAAATGTGATACCGTCAGCCTCGGGTTCAAATTTTAAATTAACCTGCTGATGAACATTTTTTTGCTCAACCATTTTACCATCCTGTATATAGCCAATCAGTTCGGGCTTTTGGTTACGGTGTTTTGCCTCATATGCGGCAGTAGCATTGGCAGTTTCTTCATCAAAATACCAGAACGCCTGGTTTTGATCTCCCTTATAGGTGCCAACAGGCGCCTGGTCTGCTGTCGGAGCTTTGTCAAAACGCCATTTGTCAACCAGCCAGCCTGTTTTTGTTGGATCAACCGGTATCAATTTGGGGGCTTGCCCTTCGGGCGTATTTTTTGGCAACCGATATTGCGCTGCTTTTTTAATATAGAAAGCTATGTAGGCAGTTTTAGCTTCTGTGGTTGAAAAATGAAACTCTGCCGGGCATGCCAACATGCTCAGGGGCATTAAAGGATGATCCCTTCTTTCTTTTAACCCTTCTGTTGACCACGTATCGGCAGCCTCATATTCGCCCATAGTTTCGAGCGACGGAATATAGTCGATGTTTTTATTGCCCCATATATCAGGTGCAAAGCTGGCATTACGAACATATGGCCATTGCCCGCTTACAGAAATTGAAGCTAATGCTCTTTCCGGGTTCCAGGCAGCCATATAATACGGTGCACTGGCGGCGGCAGAATGGCCCAGGCCTATGAATGGTGCGTACTTTAATTCTGTATAGCCTGAAGCATCTGCAAGGTCATTCATTATACCGTTAAATGTTTCGCCTGCACCCAGGTTAAAATGAAATAAAAGGTCATAAGCCGGGCTTACCCATACTTCAGCAAAATCCAGTTTGCCCATTTCATCTCTAAACTTCTCGCTTTCTAAAATAGATTGCTCCTCCATGTTATTTTGTGCAAATATTACAGCCTTTATTTTTTTACAGCCTGGCGGTATCCATAACCAGGCGCGTGACTGGCCATTATTATCCCTGGCATTTTTTACTAATACCGACCACTGCCAAACAGCGGCACCTTTAGCAATCGGGGCAGCGCTTGTTAATAAACAGATAATTAATACATTTAATAATCCACGAACAAAATAATTTTTCATCTCCTGATTTGATTGTTAATTCCCCGAAAACAAAAATGTCCCAAAAGCAGGCTGGTCACGGTCAAAATCTTCAGGCCTGGTTTTTTCTATAACTTTAGTAGTATAAGGCATCGGTAAGCCCTTAAGCGTAACGTAATGATGATAAACCATCTCATAAATAGGGATAAATTTTCCACGGCTTTGAGTTGAAATTACGGTCCAGGTACTGTACTTGCCGGTAATATCCTTCCATGTTTCAAACGGAACAGTATCATCACCGAGGTTATACCGGGCAACATATTCAAATCCCTTTAACAACCGGTTATCTAAAGTAGAATAAAGATCATCGCCCTGTTTCCATGCTATTTCGCATACCGTAGCCAAAGCACCTATGCCTAATTGCGAATGCCCCTGATCGCGGCCGCTTTCCTGTATCTGCCCGGTTGTGCCGCTTATGTAATTTTTAATACTACCATTATCATTAGCGTTGTAATAAAAATCAACAGCTTTCTTATACATCTCCTGGTTATTTAAATATATGGCAGCAGCAATATATGTTTTGGTGGCTATGCCACCCCAGTTGCCATTAGTGTAAGGTTTTGCAGCATAAAATTTATCCAGCACAGGCAAGAAAACGCCTGTTATCATTTTGGTTATTTTATCCAGTTGCTTAGGTGTCATACTTTTATAAGTATAACGCAGTACTTCTGCGGCATAAACAATCTTTAAGCCTTCCAATCCAGCCAATAACGGGGCATCATTAGTTGGCGGAATAGTAGTTAGCGTATCAGCATAAGATTCCAATATTTCTAATGTTTTTTTTGCATGTGCAGGGTTCTTTGTGACCATCCACATAATTGCGTTTAAATAGGCCGCACTAAAATCTGTTTCAAATTTTGTTTTAGTATAGGCAAATTCGCCATCCCGCGATATTACTTTAAAAGGCCCATTCATTTTATAATTTGCATCGGCACGCGGATTTGCCTTCATCAATAAATAAGAATCATAAGCCGGAGATATCTTTTTCTGAATTATCTCATACAAATTATCGAAGTCTTTTTGTGTGTGCAACACTCCGGGATGTATAAAAACGTGTTGCGCTTTTAACCCTAATACACAGCAACTAAGCAATAAAATAAAAATGGTTCTTTTCATGTGGTCTGTTTATCTGTATCGCAACTACCTTGATTTAATAAAAAATGTAAGTTGTATAATTAATAATGGGTATTAAATATTCCCCATTATTAATTAGGACAGTTAAAACCGATTAATATACTCACCTAATAAGCTTATTAATCCCTAATTAATTATTTTCAAAAAGAAGGTTGCGTTTGAATACTTGTTAAGGTACAATCTGCGTGTAGTCTTTCTCTATACGAGTAACCACCGGTAAATACATCTGCAGGAAGCAGGTAATTAGGCAACACAATCCAATACTCTTAAACTTCAAACACGCCGTTTACCATTATAGATTAAAGCACTATCGAGGTCACAAATGATGGGGTTGGTCACAAACGTTATATTTGAAAGTGCAGGCTTTTTCAAACTATTAGGTTATTCATTAATCTTTTAACATATCTGTACCACATCCATATTTAATAGTTGGCCCAGCTTGCTGATTTTTGAAGCGATATGCCCAACACCTACCGCGCAATGATGTGCGGGGCCATAACTATTCCAGTCATTTACAAACTTGCGTGCACCAATGCTGAATTTATACCGGCTGTTGGTGTTTCCTATTTCCAGTATAGGCCCCGATACCGATTCAGCTTCTGCTGTTAGTAGCATTAGTTTACCTCCTGCTTGCTCAACTACGGATAATAACGTCACGGGCCCGTTTTTTACGGACATTTCTACAGATAATCCTCTGCCCACCTTGCCATGATAAACCGTTAATGGCTTTACTTTTGTTTTTCCTTCAGCTATAGCAATATGCCCGGGACCATCATGCCCCATTAACACCACGTCATCCTTAAAATCCATGGCATAATACTCTGTAAATGAACCGCCGGCTCCAAAACTATCCATTATTTTCATGGCCTGCGCATTTTTGATCTCGTATTCGCCGGCTACCGGTATACCGCGCGCCGTTAATAAAGAGTTGCCTAATATGATAGAGCTAATGGCATTTTCATTAGCAACATTCCCTGTGCCTTTGTAATAGTAAGCCATTGAGCCAAGGTGGTAAATTTCCGTTAGCTTATCTAATGCTACAGATGTCCTGGCTGCCCGTTCCAATTCGTCATCTGCACAATCTTTCTGTATATCAAATGCTTCATCAAAATATTGTAGCCTGTCTTTGATTTCTTGTGAGGTAACCGTTTCACATAAAGCAGCCAGTTCATCTACCTCCAGCAGCTCAATATGTCCTCCAAAGTGCGCGTATTGTTGGGTAAGATCGCTGTATATATCTAACATTCCGCTATAATAATGCCCCATACAACCCAACCGATTGTATGCCATAGTATGTGCCACCTTTGCGGCTTCTATCCATTCGGTAATTTCATCCCAACATTCCTTATCGTCATTTAACACCCCGGTTATTTGGTGGAATTTGATGCCGGTACGTTTAAATACATTAGCAATTTCAGGCACCGGGCAAGCAGAACAATAAGCCAGCCATTCACCGGTCATTTTTGTACGGTCGCTCAATTTATTAAAAGCAGGATAGTCAATAGCCGCTTCGGGTGCCAGGTTTAATATAATAACGGGCACTTTTGCCCGCTGTACTACAGGTAATACGGTTGATGACAGCGCATAAGTTGTCACATATAAAAATATGAGATCAACATCTTCTTTTCTAAAATTACTACCAGCTTCAAAGGCTTTTTCGGCTGTATCGATTAAACCCAGGTTAACTATTTCCGGATGAACACTGGCCAATTTTTGTTCTACGATTAGAAGGTACCCTTCAAGCCTTTGCTTCAATCCTTCAAATTGTTCCCAATAAACATCTAAGCCGATGCCGAATAACCCTATTTTTAGTTTGTTTGATAGCATTAAGTTAATAGTATATCGTTTTTGCAAATCAAAATTAAACTATTAATGAGATTAATCTTTTTAATATTCGTTATAAATCAATTCACCATTAAAAGCACAATACCTGTAATTTATACTCAATTTTTTTATCTTGGGGCTATTACGTGAATCTACAACCACAAACCATTTTAGTAATTAGGGGTCAAAATACTGCGTATGGAAAACGAAAAGCCGTTTTCTTGCGAAGAAACGGCTTCTTATAAATTTGTGCGATAAGGATATCAATCAGATTTATTTCTTCTAATAATCTCACCTCAATATCCACCGTACCCATTCGGTATTTAAAACTGCATTGATACTATATCTTAGGGGGAGGCTTTTCGTTTTTATTGAACAGCAACTGGATGGCTAGATAGCTATTGACTTAACACGTAAGCCTAAATACAGTTTGGTCCGCCAAAAATGACCTTCGGGTCATTAACCCTTATTTATAAATTTAAAATATTCTCTTTATCTTGATCTGCTACGATATGACTTTAGTTATGTACTGTCGAATTATCGTGTAGTAGGCTCTTAGAAGTTAAAAAAATGAATTTTCTTAAACAATTCTTTAACAAAAAAAAGAAAGACAGTCACGATCTAACGTAACTGCCTTATTTTGAGGTAGACGGAACCAGCGAAATATCGAACTTTTTAAAAGACCTAGAATCAATTCCTACAAAAGACACTCTAAGAAAAGAGGAGTAAGTGAGTCAAATATCTATTTATCCTTTTTTATAGGAGAACTGTTATATATGGTTAACTGGTCACTCATTTTAATTTTCACTAAGGAGCAAATTTGCTGCTTCTTATCATATGGCACCTCGTACATGTAGAGATGGTCAGAAACCAGATTTTGAAGCACAGCAAATCCCAATGGATTATGCTCCTTGGATTTCTTCATTTTCTCAACGTCTTTCATTGGAAATCCTGAATAATGATCCAATTTTATACTGGTATTAATCAAATTGATAGAATTGTAAGGATGCTTAACAGCAATATCGTCAAATGTTTTTGAAAGCTTTTGCGACCCTATAGAATTCGCTATTTGTTTTATCAGCCCAAAAGATATTGACGAAGATAAAGTAAAAACAAAATTTGCTGTGATATTCTCTACTTCAGCTTTAGTAAGCTGCTGCTTGATGAACCGCTTTTGAATTATCATTTTTATATGCTCTATAAGTGCGGATTGGCTTAATTCCAAAAGATTAAAATTAAATTGAAGTGTTCGCAAGCCCAACATATATGTCTCTTCAGCAAGGTTCATCTTATACTCCCCAACTAATTCACCCCAGGACTTCCGTGTTATATGCCCTAATATATTAATTGTCCGCACGGCTTTAGTAAACTGGGCTAAAATATCTATTGTGTTGATATCTTCATTTAAATCATATTCCTCTAAATCTTTTTTGCTTTCTTCAAATTCTTTCTCCATAGTCTCGTATTCTTCCTTTTCTTTTTCAATAAGCTCTTGGTCACGGGCTGTATCGACATCAAGGTTTTGGATCACTTGTTCAGGAAGCGTTTTTTGAAGCTTATTGATAAAATCCACATCAGATTCTAGTTTAATAATTTTTTGAGTTTCAAATATTTTACGAGATTTCTCTATAAGTTTATCGATAATGTATTTATTTCTAGACAAATGTGACAGAAACAGAATAATATTAGAATATTCGTCTCTGTACACCCTATCTGTCATTTTGTCGACTATTGTTTTGTTATCTTCTTCATCTAAATTGTCTGACAAATACTTAGCAACAAAGTAATAATAAATATATTTATAAGTTACTCCTACATAATCTTGGTCTACAATTTTTAAAGTTTTGCTCTCTACCAAAAGTTGCAAAATTTTGAAGTGATTAATTGAATCTAAATTGTACTTCTTCTTATGTCTATCAAGAAAACTGTTGAAATCTTTTTTTAATAATGGAGAAAATCGGATTTTATTGTCGAACAAAAAGAAGAAATACTCTTTCGAGAGCGCCATATAAAATCCTATATCGTCCTTGTCTTCAAGCACGTTTTTAAGGGATTTTGTAATCAGCATTTCATAATAGTACCCGTGAAGACTGTTTGATGTATCTTGCTGGCCGACTTCTAGTGCCTGTAATATAGAGAGCATGTAAACCGGGTAAGCTGGAATTAAGTTTTTTCCTATTATGGTACTTATATTTTCTTCGGCTAGATCGACCTTTCTCAAAAAATCATTTCTGTCAGTGTTATCTAGATAATCTTTACCCAATCTGTACCATTTATTGATTAATAGATTCCGATGGGTTGGCCCAAACTGTTGAATAACATATCTGTCAAAAGCATCAAAGGTATCGATAGTTTCTCTGCTTTTGCCCGTATAGGATTCAAACTGCATCAATTCATTCCCAGTAATGATTATCTTATTGGATAGACTCTTTAAATTAAAAATAAAGGCGGGCTTATAATCTTTGTGTTTAAACTTATTGAAATCATCAATTAATATAATAATTTTTTTAAAATCAATTGACTCAAAATGACCGTCTAGTTCGTCATACTGTCTTTTCAATTCTCTAACTAATAAACTTTTTATTTTTTCGGTTTTGACTTCGTTAATCGACTCGCCGTTTATATAAATTGGGTAATACCCTTGTCGATAATATTTCAAATAATGGTATTTCAGCAAGGCCGTCTTGCCTGAACTCTCGTTACCGAAAACAACTTTGTAAAAAGGTTTATCGCTCTCTTCATATTCCAACACGGTACTTGAATTAACGAAGTTCAAGAATTTGGTTTTTTTCTCTTTCGTAATGGTGATATTGTTAAATAAACAAGGTACGTACAAATCAACAAGTTTAATTACGTCTGCATGAGGATGGGTAAAAGACGCGCCGGGATTTTCTATGTCATCTAAAAAGGGTTGCTTTAGCTGAAAATCTTTGTTCTTTAGTTTTTTATATTTTTCTATAGCCTTCCATTCCCCAGGAGCCTTCAAGTTATAGTCTCCAGAGGGTTGATAATTATAGCTGTTTATCTGAACTTTTGATTCATCTAAATTTAATTTAATTACGTTGAATGAACTTATCATATCATTGTCAGAGTCTTGTAAGGCACCGCTTGCGATGTGAATCGTTTTGTATTCGTTGTCTAGATCCGAAGTGACAGTCAAGTCCGTTTCATGTTCATGCCCTGTAATGATTATTTCCGATGTTTTAGATAGAAATTCTCGAAACGGCTTTGAAGTTTCTTGTGTTTGCCAATTGAAAGGATGATGAACCACAGAAATGCTCAAATCGCTCGGCACCGATTGAATTTGCTCAACTAAATAATCGACAGGAAAGCCCAAACCTCCTATTTTTTCTTTCAATGTACTGTGCCAAGCAGAATTGTAACCGCTGATTTTTATAACCTTGCCGCCAAACTTGAAATTCGTCACTTTCAGAAGCTTGTCGGAAAACAAAACATCTCCGTTATAAGTTAATTTTATTTTGTTAACAAAGTCAAAATAGTTTTGCTGTGGTGCACAGCAAATATTTATTAAATCGTCCGTCAGGTCATCAAACCCATTAGTGGCAAAATCTTTCAGTAGTAGTGCTCGTATCTTATCGTTATGTTCAAACAAAACATCATGATTTCCTGGAACAAAAACGAAATTAGAAGCGATTCCTGTATATGCTTGTATAGACTTGAACAAGTATTTATAAAGTTTAACGGCCACTCCATATTCTTCTGTTTTACCCGAAAATGCGATATCGCCAGAAGTTAAAACTATAACACCTGTCGATCCGATTATATCATTTTTTAGTGAATCAAACAGTTTCTCATAACGTTTAGTAATTACATTTCTGCCTACTTTAAAATGGATGTCACTTAAATGTATAACACTGATAATCATAATTGAAATTTTTGAAAAGATACGATAAGTAACTTTAATTATTACTATCTCTAACAGCGTTTCTTTAAACTATATGGCGATTGTGCTATTATAGAAGCCTAACTCAAAAGTCTCGAATTTTTTTAATGATGATGATTGCACACAACTTTCAAAATATTTAATTTATATGCCCTTTGGCCTGCGATATCGCTGAATATTTCAATTGTTTTCCAAAGTCACTGCGCTAAACCCCTTGCTCTCCGTCCCGTCAATAAGTAGCTTTAAATAAATGTGGTATTTCGGCAACGTCGCAAAGTCATCATAGCTAAACACCGGGTAAAATTCCCTTTCCAGCGTCTTGGCATCAGGCAGCCCCAACCTAAAGCAGATTATTGTACCAACGTTTCCCAACACCGCGCTTTTTGTGTCCAGCTCCAGTTGGTCAAGATACTGGTGGGTAAGGAATAGCCCCACGCCGAACTTGCGCACCTGGCTAAGCATGGTGGCGAACGTGGTGGATATAAAGCTGTGCGCCTCGTCAATGTACAGGTAAAACGGCGTACGCTTGTTAACCGGCAATACCGCCCTTCGCATGGCTGTAGCCTGTATGATGGTAATGAGGAAGCTGCCGAGTACCGTCGACACGTCCTCGCCGATCACCCCCTTTGACAGATTGCAAAGGATAATCTTCTTCTCGTTCATGCACTGCTCTATGGAAATGCTTTGCCGCTGCCCGAAAATGCCCCGCAACGTGTCGCTTGCAATCAGCACCCCAATCTTGTTGAGAATGGGCAAGACTGTGCTTGCCTGGACGCTTGCTGAATAGGCATTGTATTCCCTTTCCCAAAATGCAAGGATGAACTTGTCTTGTACCTGTTCTAAAACCTTTGAACGAAATTCCTTGTCAAGCAACAGCGCGTTTATGTCCAGCAAGGTCGCGCCGGGGTATGCCAACAATGTCAGCACTGCAAACCGCAGGATGTATTCCAGCCTGCTTCCCCACGCCTCCAGGAACAGCTTCTTGAACGTAGCCACGATTTCGGAGGCGACCAGTTGCCGCTGCTGCTCGGGAATGTCGTGTATGGGGTTGAACGCGGGCAAAGCGTTCAGGTTTGTAGCGTCAAAGTACACCACGTCCTTTTTGCGGTGTACTGGAATTTTTTTAAGTATGGCCGTTACCGTATCGGAGTGAGGGTCAAGCACGCAGATGCCGTGCCCCTTGCGGATGTCGTCAAGTGCCATGTTCATGAGCAGGTGTGATTTTCCCATACCCGTTTTTCCGAGGCAGTATATGTGGTGCAGCCTGTCAGCCGGCTTAATCCCGAAAACTTCATCGCGGTTGCGAAAGTTAAGTTTGCCAATTGGGGTGAAGTGCTTTAATTCCTGCATGCACTAAGGATAGCCGAGACATTGGCTTTGCAGCAGTGCCCACTTTTTAAGCAATTCTTTAAGAAAAGGAGGCTACATGCAACACCCGCTAAGTGGGATGATATCCTCATGGAAATAACGGATCAGGATGTAAAATCATTTGTCAAACTCTACAAGGAGAAATACGACGAAACACTATCCGCTCCGGAGGCGGTGAGGCAGGCAAGCACGCTAATACGCTACGTACGGCTTTGCCAAACACCCGGTGCGGAAATTTGCAGGAATGGTATAATGGCAAGGTCAAACGAAAGCGAATAACCAACATACTTTTTGTACCTGAAAAGGGGTAGCGGATTGCTTTCGTTTGACAACAAAGCGGTTTCCGCTGCCCCTTTTCAGGCTTTTTATGAAGAATGACGACATCAAATATTTTGTATACGCGCGAAAGTCAACCGAACCCGAGGGTCGGCAGGTCTTGTCTATCCCCGGGCAGCTTCAGGACATCGGGCAGCTGACACTGCGGGAGCGCCTGCAAGTCGCCGAAACGATTATCGAAACCCGGTCAGCGGCGACCCCCTTTAACCGTCCTGCATACGCCGACATGATTAAGAGTCTGAAAAAGGGCAAGGCATCGGGCATCATCGTCTGGTCGATAGACCGCCTGGCGCGAAACGAGCTTGAGGCGGGCGAGCTAAAATACCTCTTGCAGATAGGGGTTATAAAGTCAATCTGGACAATGAACCGGGAATACAGGAGCATCGACAACAACCTGCTGATCGGGCTGGAAACGAGCATGGCAACGCAATACAGCCGGGACCTGGCGGAAAAGGTTAAACGCGGACTATATCAAAAATGTGATGCCGGAATACCGCCGCTGATGGCGAAACTGGGCTACCTGAACACGAAGTTCGCGGAGCACGGCTCGAATTACGTTAAGGAGGACCCTGAACGTTGGCACCTGGTGAGAAAGGCCTTTGACATGGTGCTGTCAAAGCAATACTCAGTTGCACAGATCGCAACCATTTTAAGTACCGAATATGGCCTATGCACCCGTCCGACCAAAACGAAGCCCGGCAAGCCTATTTACAAGACCATGCTGTACAAGATGTTTATCGACCCGTTTTATTACGGCTACTTCATGTATAACAATTCCCTTTATAAGGGTTCCTACAAGCCGATGATTACTGTTGAGGAATATGACGAGATACAATGCATATTGGGGCGAAAGACGCGGCCCCGCCGGAAAAAGCACGACTTCCCCTTTACCGGCCTCATGACCTGCGGTGCGTGCGGCTGTGCCATTACCGCCACCGAAAAGAGAAAGATGATAAAGTCTACAGGGGCGGAAAAGGCATACCTCTTTTACCATTGCACCAAGCGAAGAAATGCGGAAAACTGCACGGAAAAACGCTATCTCAAAGCCGAAAGGCTCGAACAGATGATCGAGGCGGAACTTGCGGCCTATACGGTAGAGCCTGCCTTTATGGAATGGGCAGTTCAGTTTTTGAAAAACAACGACAAACACGAGGCAGAAAAGCAGGTGTTGCTTTTGAATGAAGCCAAGGAAGCGGAACAAAAGTTAGTGCGAGAACTGGATGCCTTGATCGACATGCGAATTGGCGGCCATATCACCGAGCAGCAGTATCTCTCAAAAAAGGGTGAAAAGGATGCCTTGTTGATTCGGCTGCAAGCGAAAACGAAACAGCTTGACGAGTGCAATCTCGGCAGTACTAACTACCTAATACAAAAGATGGAATACGCTGCAAATGCCCTGTTTAATTTTCAAAACGGAGACTGGAATCTACAAAAAGAGATTTGTTTGAATTTTGGTGGGAACTGGCGTTTAAAAGACCAAAAACTCTTTATTGACAAGCCTAAATGGCTTGAGGCCATTAAGAAGTACGATGATGGTGCTACAACCCTTTTTGGGCGGTCAGAACCGAAAAAAACCTTTGAAAAATATGGGGAAAAAGTCTCTTGGACAATGCTTGAACGATTGTTGTCGTCTCTTGTTAACGAAGTCGGAAACATTTGTCCTATCGACCAAACAGGATACCGCAAACCCGATAACAATAAAGGTGCTTTTTAAAGACAGGGCTTAACCCGCACCATGGCTTTTAATATTATATATATCACTATATACAATCACATTATTAAAGGCAACTATTTAGAGCAATAGCCCAGAAACCTTGTCAATTGAAGATAAATGCATAATAACAGGGATTTTCTCAACACCCAAATGAAACGCGGCTATTGTTCTGTGACGCCCGTCGCTAAAGCCAAGTTTTTGAGAATTGCTAAAATAAATTTCCGGCGGATCAATATAGCCCCCTTTGTTCCAATGGTCTAAAATCCGTGCTATTCGTAAATCCTGCCCGTCTATGCCACTAAAAAGCTGATGCGGATTTAGCCTGGCATGTCCCATTTCCCCAAACTCGCTCAAATTGACAAGTTCTTTTATATCTACGTAAAACAATTGATATCCGTCTGACAGGTGTCGACCGGTGTTGAGCGAATGTTTTTCGTTAATTCCACACGCCCACAGTACCTTAATGCTGCTAATCTCAGATAATGTTTTGTTCCTGTATGTGTTTAGCACATCGTGGGCCAATTGTGCTTTTCTTATGTGCATAGTCATTCATAAAGTAACGCAGAATCTTCTATATACCGTATCGGAATAATTTAAGCCGGAATTTAATTAAACTTTAGCTTAAATTGAGGGTACTACTTTATACTATATGCGATTGTTATCGTATAACCGTGGATTACCAACACCGACGCTATCCGAATAGGTTGAAAGTAATTCGCCAAAACGCGGGCTATTCGCAGCAATCGGTAGCCAAACTCTTAGGACACAGGCACGCGGTAACGCTGTGTGACTGGGAAAACGAGAAGACCATGCCGAACGGCACGAACCTGATAAAGCTGTGCATGCTGTACGGCAAGACCCCGCAGCAGCTGTATCCCGAATACTGCCAGCGGCTCGGCCGGTACCTTTCCGGCATGTAAGGAAGTCCGACGGGACTATCACACAACCCAATACTTTGCTAACGCCTATCCGGCCGATATGCGGCTTTGGCATGCCCGTTTTTTGAAAAACCGCAACGTACGAACGTTAACCACAAAAGAAACGAACGTTGCAATCATTATCAGCCCATCATATCCACTATGACACTAATAAAAAGCAATATGTATACACCAAAAGAAATACAGCTGGCGCACGAGCTTGCTAATGCGCTAGACGACCAAAAGTCGCTGGCATTCTACCTTTCCTGCGCCAAGAAATACCCGGGGGAATACCTTCTGGTAACGCTCGCCCACGTGGTAACGCTCCCCGACCATTCCATCCGCACGACGCGTGCCCGCCTGTTCACCAACATTATCACTAACTCCGTATTCAACACTCATGACCATTCTTGGGATTAGCATAGGCACGACCCGTACCGGAACTTGCGTATTGCATGACGGCGTGCTGCTTGACCGGAATATCCACAACTATGATGCGGCGTGGTCAGATACCAAGCTTCGCATCATACTGAACCGCTACAAGCGATACGTTGTAAAGTACGAGGTGCGGGCAATCATCATAAAGGTGCCGCCGCCGAGAAAGCAAACGCCCGCGATCAGGCAAATCATCAGGAAGCTCGAAGCGCTGGCAGGGAAGCACGGCTGCACGTTTGACCTCATCACCAAGAGCGAGATGAAGCACGTACTGAGGCTGAGGTCGACAAGCGCGTTTATAGAGTGCGCGAGAATGCTCTATCCCGAGCTAAGCGCCCTATACGAAAAGGGTGCCCGCAACGGCCATGGCTATTACAAGAAACTGTACGAGGCGGTGCTAAGCGCTCACATTTTCGAGGAACGGCAAAGGGCAAAGGCGCTGCAAGCTGCACACACAACAGAATAATGCATTTTAAAAACAGGGAGGTATCCCTGTTTTTTGCCGGGCTCTTTACCGAAACGTTGGCAACGCTCTGGTTAACACATTGGACCATTTTCCCAGCCAAAACCTTAAGATTAGGGCACTGCTTTTCCGCTGCTTCGGCTGATACATTCTATTCATGGATTACAGTGGCCGTGAAAAGAAAAATATTCCCACATCGCAAAAGGTCATCCTCGACCTTTGCGGCGGCACCGGCGCGTGGAGCAAGCCGTACAAGGACGCGGGCTACGACGTGCGGATTTTGACGTTGCCCGAATATGACGTTCAGCGATGGCGCGAGTACCCTGAGATAGTTGACCTCCTCAAAAGCAATACGGTGTACGGCATATTCGCCGCCCCGCCGTGCACCATGTTTTCATTGCTGCGCAACGACCGCATATCAAAGACCCCGCGTGACTTCCGCAAGGGTATGCGGACGGTAAACGCCTGTTTGGAAATCATTCACGAGTGCCTTTATCACCCGGTCTACAAGTATCAAAACAGCCTGCAGTTTTGGGCGCTAGAGAACCCGCGAGGGCACCTTACCCGCTTTTTGGGCAAGCCCGCCTTCGCGTTTGACCCATGCCAGTTTGGCGATCCTTACACGAAGCGTACCTGCCTGTGGGGTACCTTTAACATTCCTACACAAAAACCCGTCAAGCCGATTGCCGGAAATTTCGTCCGTCGGACGACATCCTTCAAAAAGCTGAAGGCGCACCAGGTGCCGGAAGGGTACCAGAAAGCGACCAAAATACCCTTGGACACGATCATCCGCAGCATTACACCGGAAGGATTTGCAAAGGCGTTCTTCGAGGCAAACAAATAAGCCATCCTTTTAAGGTTTTACTGTTTTACCAATTTATATAGACTTATGTAGAATAGAAGATAAAACCCTCACCGAGCAAATGCAGCTAGTTAGCCAGCGTGACGTGGAAGACCATCTTCAAGCTCACCGACAAGATGCTTGCCAACAAGAACTTTAGGACATCTTTAATGACAACCTGCTTTCTAAATAACAAAACCCTGCATTACTGCAAGGCCTTGTTTGTACCACCCACGGGCGTGTAACACTATCGTACTTTCATACCACCCCTTTTGCAAATTTTTAAAAGGTAGTTTTTAATTTTGTTGGTTTTCAATAGGTTAAATAAACACCCAAATTTCTGTAATACTACCACCCTCAACAACCGCAGTAACCAATAATGTTCTTTTTAGCAACTACCTTGTTTTTTTGTTTTAAGATGATAATTCCAATAATAGAAAAGCCTTCGCTACCTTCACTTTGTCTTTTCGAAAAACTTACATTTAGTTTGTAAGAATTGTTTGTATATTCAAATAGGTTACTATCTTCCTTGTGTTTATAAAGGGTAAATTTAGTTAGTTTTCCGTTTATAGAAATATATGCCGTTTGGTAAAAATTATTTGCAAAAATGAATCTCTTTTCTTTTTGATCTGATTTTGTTAAATAGAAATAACAAGCACAACCCATAATATCTTTTGGCAATTCAGTAAAAATAGTAAGGTTGATAGTATCAAGTGATGTTATTTGATTTTTAGATTTGAACACCTCTTTTATCTCTAACAATTTGGGCTTGTGTGAGCCTGCTTTAATGTCTCCCTTGCCAATATTGGAAAAGCAGATTAATATTAAAAATAGTTTATTCATAGCTGTTAATTGATTACAGGATTATTCTGGAAATATTGATATATGTATGTGGTCTTCGTGCCGGCCGGGTGTTTCTCTTACCTGCGGCCAATAAGTTGGTACATCGTTGATCATCCTTAAGACATTGCCTGGGCCATAATTTTCAACCCAACCAGGTAAATTAATAGAAATTTGTTGCATATCGTAAATGCCTTGAACCAAAAAAGCGTCATTATCGGCATTGGTTACATCTTTGATATGAATACCGTCTATGTAATTAATATCGAAAGCTAACCCTATTGAATGATAAGAATTCGCAGCATTAGTAGGATGATTTGTAGTGCTTGAAATATTGACAGACTTGATGCCTATCGCTTCATGAGCATTTTTCATATAAGCCGAAAAATACGCCTGCAATAGAGGATCCACCAACTGGTCTGCACCTTTATCAAAGGTAACTGTTACATCTGAACTTCTCAAATGCACCCACCCCTGATTGGCATTATTTATAAGCGTATTTCAATAAATTATCGCCATGTTCTTTCTCGTACCATTCGCCTCTTATATTATAATAACTATAACTCCCGAGTTGAACTATTGGAAATGTACCCATTAGATATTGTTTACTTTCTTTCTGCATTTTAGGATCGTATATTGTAAAGTACTGAGATATATCTATTACACTACTATAAAATATATTCTTGACCGTATCGTAAGCTAGAACAATATTATTTTTTTTACTATATCCATTCTTAGGATTGGCCTTTAATTTCTCATCATTAAAGATACTGGCTGCTATTTTAATATCAGAATAGTTGGTATCAATAAGATTAATCTTCACTTCATAATGACTGCTTTTATCAGGTGTAGTAGAAACGGGCTTCTTATTAAAGTCTATAAATTCCTCACTGAACAAGGACGTTATATGTAATGCTTGGTATAATCTGTTATTCTTAACGGTTAAGATCAGCGTATGCCTCAAATGAATGCCTGAACCGCCACGGATCTGATAGACCACCTGAACAAAATTCGCACTTAAAGAACTAATCTTTTCCACGTTAGTGCAATTTTCTATATGTAAAGTATCTTGCAAAGTCGCTATGATTAGATCTCCTTTATCATAATCTGGCACGATGTTAATTACTTGAGTTTTTCCATCAAATGACTGTATTTTTATTGATTGTGCTTTTAACTGACTATTAACTAATACTATTAGTAATATTATGAGAATTGTAATTTGTTTTTTCATGGTGTCCATTGCCAACTTGGATTTTTAAATGCATAAAATGTTGTGCCATCAATTGTATTTCGTACCATGTTTCCAGCTACCCATTGGTCATAAGCGTACCCACTTGTTAAACCTTTGGCTGTCCAATAGTAGGATGTATGTCCTGGCATTTCTGTAAAATCAGTCCCCCAATTATTGAATGCCTGCAAAATGCCTGCATAGCGGTCACCATAAGCCTTTGAGCTGGCTATTGCATCTATTGTCATTGTTTTCACCTTTGCATAAATGCCATTACCGTACCCATCGTAAGCACTTTTAGTCCCAATTTTCTTAACCCAATTGGGATCATTTAAAGATGCTCCGACCGCATTTAGTCTACTGATTATCACACCCGCAATTCCTGCGGCATCAGCTTTCGTCGATGATTCAGATATAACTAAATCTGCAAACTCTTTGAATCCAGGGTACCCCCCTTGATTAGCTCCATTATCATAGGGGACAAGAACCCTATTCCATATGATGTTATGTACATCACCAGTCCTTGATGCTGTTTGATAGCCAACATCGACAAATCCCAATGACTTAATAATGTCCGCATCAGATGAGTAATGCCCGCTCATAACAGCATTGTCGTACGCTCCTGTTAATCCTATCGCATAATTGAGATCTGTCGCGTGAGCGCCGGCTTCCAACACTGCGCCTCTTTGTGCTCCCTTGGCAAACGCTTGCGCATCGACACCGTTTCCACCACCAAGATCATACATATAATCCTGGTATGCATCCGAGCCCCACATGTCTAATGTTGCATTAAAATTAGCTTCCGGGTTCCAGGGACCATTAACCCTTAATGCCTGTTGAGGGGCAGGCCAAAACTGATCTGCACCTGGTTTGAGGTTCCCCAACGGGTCATTACCCATTATCGGGTTATTGCCCGCATACTGGTAAACGCTCATGCTTTCCGCACTTTCTGCTTCCGGGTCAACGCCAACCCAACGCCCTAATGCCGCATCGTAGTTTCGGTAAAACGTCTGCATTAAGTCTGGCAGGCCGCTAAAGTCGTTTTGTATCTCGCTACCACCATTGTACAAGTTCTTGTTAGGTGGCGTTGCAGTACCTACTACACTCCCTGGCATCACCATACCAAAACCATAGTAACTGTTCTCCTGTATAATTTTTGCGGTATTACCACTACCTGTATTATCAAAGGTTACCCGTGCATTTCCCTGTTGGTCGGTTATAACGTATTGCGGAGTTAAATTACCGCCGTTGTTTACCATACGGCCTTCAGGCATTGGAAAGTAAGATAGCGTTGTATTCACATAAACGAAACCATCAATGTAGTCTGTTGTGGTAACTGTTCCACCTGTTGTATCGGTAGCAATTTTTCTTATCATATTTCCATTGGCAGTATAAATGTAGGAAATATTTCTGCCGGTTGTATGCGGTAAGCTAATTACGTCGGTACGGTTTATCACGTTGTAGCTGATGTTCATATCCTTGTACCCATCGTGCGTCATATTGCCGTTAGCGTCGTAGGAATAGTTACCGCCCGAGGAGCCACCCGCATAAATGCCGAACCCTAAGTTGTTGCCCGTAGCATCGGCAACCGTGTACAATTGGTTGGCATTGGTGCTGCTGTACGTATAGGTCAAACTGTCAATCAAGGTACCGCTTGAAGTGATTGTAGTGGGAGACTTTCGGTTAAGATGCTGAATGTTCCCGTTCTCGTCATAGCTGGTCACCGCCTCGTCCCATCCGTGCGAATTGGTGAAGCTGCCGCTGCCCGTGCGGTAGGCGTATTCGGCTTTGGTGTACCTATCCACGGCATCGTAGGTATACTTGTACGCCCGCTCGTTGCCGTTGGTGCCGCTGGCATCCTTGGTCATCCATTTAACCGCGGAAAGGTTTCCGTTAAACAGTGCCGTATTGTTTAAGTTACCGTCAACTGTATTGTAGAGCAGCTCCATGCCAAACACCGAGTTGCTGTCCTGTTCGGTATGGCCACTGTCGCCCGTAAGGGTGCTATTGTTAATGAATTGTAACTGCCCGCGTATGTTGAAGCGGTAGTCTACCTGCTGCAAAAACGCAGGGGCAATGCTTGCCGAGAATACCGCCCCGGCATGGGCGATAAAGTTAGTATCGAGCACAATACTTGTAGTAGCCGTTACCGCCTTGACGCCTGTGGAGCTTACGCTATCGGCATGGCGTAAGGTTATGTTTGCCGTGCCGCTGCCCACGCCCAAACCCTTGTTGGTGGCCTGCCCCAGCTCGTTGTAGTTGTACTGCGCCACCGTTACCGGCGTGCCGCCGTTGTATCGCTGCGTCAGGGCCTTTACGCGGTACTGCTCGTCGTAGGTCGGCGTGGTTTGCACGCTTACGATAGTGCCCGTGTTCTTGGTAGTCAGGCTTACCGTGCTTGCGCCGGTAAAGTCGGGCACGGTGGTGCTGGTGTCGGTGACGGCGTAAGCCGTCGTATAGTTGAGCAGGTTGTTGCTCTGCGTCTGCACGGGCCGCAGGTTATGGTCGTAAAACACCACGCTTAGCAGCCACTTGGCCGCCATGCCGCTGCCTACGGTACTGGTCAGGGTCATGGTAGGCATGCCCTTTATGGGCGCGGTTGTTGCGCCAACCTCGCCGGGCAGGCTCTTGTTGCCGTAGGCATAAGTCGTACTGCCATTTAAACTGTAATTGCCGTTATAGCTGTAAGCCAGCGCCGTTGTTGAAGAAGTTGGGAAGCTGTTATTGGTGTAATACCCCGTGGTGGTTGCAGCGGTGCTTCTGCTCTCGAACCAATACGTATTATACGTGCTTAGCCCGGTTACGTAGCTTTGCATGGCCGCAGGCGTGGTATGGGTAGCATCGGTATAAATGCCCTGGCTCATGGCGCGGCCCTTCACGTCGTACTTGATGTAGTTCCAGTTATGGGCGGCTGTCATGTTGCTGTCCTGCATCAGTACCGGTCGGTTCAGCGGGTCGTAAATAATGCTCATTGGTCCCTTGCCGGGTACCTGCTTGCGGGTAAGCTGTCCCTGCGCGTTATAGGTAAACCTGAACAGCAGTGCGGGCACGCCGGTACTGGTTAGGCTGTAATTGCTTGCCCCCACCATGATGGCTACGGCCTTTGGCGGCACGATAATGCTGATCATGCCCGCCTGGTTATAGATATAGTAGGTATCCAAATTGCTGCCGCCGTTTACCTGCCGTTTTAATACGGTATGCCCGGCAAGGTCGGTATAGGTAATGGTCTTTACGCTGTCCTCGTCACGCCCAATGGTTACCGCCAGCGTGTTGCTGCTGTAGCCCGCGCTTACGTAGCTGCCGTCGGGTCCCCAGCCCAAGATGGTCGCATCGCTGCCGTTGTTGCTGCGGTAGGCTATGTTCTTGAAGTGGCGCGTTGAGGCGTTGTTCGGCAATGCCGCGTCCGTTGGCTGGAAGCCCGCGCCTGCCATGCCTGCCTCCAGCACCCGCTGCAGCGGGCTTTTCTCCATTACCTGCTGGCTGTAAGCCGACGAGTCCTTGGCGATAAGGTACTGGCCCGTTTGCAGGTAAAACGCTGCCTGCTCGGTGAACGGGCTGCTGCGGTAGCTGCCCGTGGTGTCGGCATTCACGTATGGCAGCCACGAGGCGGTTTGCTGCCCGAGCGTGTTGTACTGCGCGGGCTGTATCATGTCCTTGCGCAAGGGGCTTGCCTTAACGCCCACGCTTTGCAGCGGCCTGCCCAAACCGTCATGGTACTGTATGGTGGTTTGCCTGCCCGCGGTGGTCAGGCTGTCTATGCCCCCGTCGGTCTTTATGCCCGCCACCTTTATCACGTCCTGCGTAACGAAGCCCACGGGCACAATGCCGCTAAACTCGTTGTATTTCACCCGAGCGGTAATGTAATGGTCCTGGTCGTACTGGTACAGCGGGCGTCCCCAAACGTCGGTTTGGAAATACGCCGATACGCCGTTGGTATTGGTTTGCGCTATCTTGAAATAAGTGGTGTCATTATAGGCATAGGTGGCTACCTCCGCGCTTTCGGGGTAAAGCAGGATGTCGTCCATGCCGATGTTGGCCCCGCTGGTGAGCGTGGCGGTTACCTTTACCGTGTGTCCCGAGGACATGACCGGCATGGGCAGCTTCCACTCGAAGTACTTCCAAGCGCTGCCGGTGCTTGCAAACGTGCAGGTGGCGGACGTGCTGGTACCCGTGCTAGGCGAGACGGGTGCCATGGTCATGCCAAAGCTGCCCCCTGCCGACGAGCGTATCCAAATGGAGAATACGTAGTTGCTGGCCAGGTCGCTTTTTTGGATGGTATAGGCAAACGTTCCCGCGTTGTTCATGCCGTGCGACTTGCCCACGTGGCTGCCCGCGGGCTTGGTACCGCTAAACACGGTAGTATCCTCCGTCCATGCGGGTATCAAATCGCTGTCAAAGTCCTGGAAGGCCACTTCATACGCTGCCGCGTTCTTTACGCTGATGGCGGGATGGTAGCTGATATGATCCAACAAGGTTGCCGAGGTATCGCGGTGGGCGTTGTCCGCCGTTTGTATCACGCCTGTAAAGTCATACTCGTCAAAGTTGGATTCAAGTAGGTAGCGCGAATCTTTCGTTAATGTCGATCCGCTTATGGAAACGGGAGAGAAGCTGCCGCCGCCGTCGGGCTGAACAAACTGCCATTGCTGCGCGGGCATGTATAGCGTGGTGCCCACGCCCGGAAATCCCTTGAACAAGGTAAGCGAGGCCGAGGTAACCGTAGTGGTAGCGCCGCGAGTTACGGTGCTCCAGCTTTCGGTAGGCGTGTTGACGTTCAGCTGCTGCAACTGGTAGATGGCGTCAATGTTGGCGTTGGCGTTGCCGGACGACAGGCCGGTATAGTCCTTGGTGTACTTGTAGTTGGTCGTCATTAAACTGTGGTCGCTGTTGGCGGTCTGCTGGCTGGCCAGCTTGTGGTAGGTGCTGCCATAGGTGTACGTGGTGGTATCTGACTGCGCCTGCGCTAACGACTGGGTATCGTACACCTTGGTTACCACCGAATCGGTGAGTTCGCTCGTGCCGTAATAGATCAGGTACTTGGCATAGGACAGCATCGCCAGCTTGTGGTTGTTGGTCTCGTTGCGCTCCCACTTGAACCCGGTAAGGGTGCCGGGCGTGCCGGTGCGGGTGTAGGTATATTTTGTCTGGCTGGTGACCTGCGGCGTGCCTGCCTCGTTGTAGGTGGTGACCTTCAGCGGAAGCCCACGCTCGAAATCGTAGTTGGGATCGGGCGCGAAGGGATAGGAGTGCATGTCGTTTATGGGCGCGCCCATGTTTACGCATACCATGTGGGCGGTATAGTCCATGGTCGGGTGCCACTCGGTGCCGCAGCCGCTGCAGGCGGGCGAGGCGGAACCGTCCCAGTTGGTCGCCGGCAGGCTGTACTGGTACAGGGTGCTTCCCGCGCCGCTCTGGCTCACCCTGGCGTACTCGTACATGATGGTATGGTCGGCATGCATCAGGTCGATGTTGGAGCGCATGGTGCTGAAGTTCCAGTAGGCGGTGCCGGTATCCGTTCCCATGTACGGCGTGGAGAACCCGAAGGCAGGCAGGCTCAGCGGCTTGCCGCTGGAAACCCCGGTGGTCGGGTTGATATAGGAATAATTGCGGGTGTTGACCAGGCCGGTCACGATGTCCGAGTCCTGCACCGTCTTTATCCGTATGCCGCCGCCCTGGTTCACGGTGGTGGAGCTTACCGTGGGTTCCACGTAGTCGTTGCTCTCGTAGGTGAGTGTCGTCTTGCCCCCCTGCGCGTAGCTGACCGACTTGAGCGAGCCGATCATCACGTTGCTCAGGTCGGGCACCTGCTCAAGGCCAGTCAGGAAGTAGGAGTAAATCGAGCCCACGGTGCCGGACGGCTTGATCTCGTACCTGGCAAAGCTGGGGTTGGACGGGTTGACGTATACCGCCGGGCTCGGGCTAAGCGTGCTGTTGGAGGTGTAGTACCCCCAGTAGTCCATGTGCTGGTACGAGGTGGAATCGGAAAGCTTCGTGGAATCCACGCCGAGGCTCATCGGCATAGTGCCGTAATAGGTGAACGAGCGGTTTACGGGCGAGTTTGCCTGGCTCAGGTCGGTAAACGAGGTCAGGAAAAAGCGGTAGTAGGGAGCGGCGCCGCCGTAATAGATGACATTGGTGTAGTCCAGGTGCAGGTCCCTTCCCCTGCCCTGTATTTCGGATATCATGGTCTGCCCGGTGCCGAAGCCACTGTTGTTACTTACCCGCGAGAAGGTGAGCATGTTGTTGTTCATGTCATCGTCGGTGGTGCGTATCGTGTCCAACAGCAGCGGATAGACCGTCTGCTGCACGGCATACTGCTCGTACGTCAGGTACCCGAAGGTGGAGTTTCCCTGGTAGAGCGTCAGCACGTCGCTGCTTGACCTTTCGGGGGGAGCGCTATAATGGAGCAGCACGCCGTTGCCGTTGGCGTCCTTCATACTGGTCAGGTACCAGGTGCTAAAAAACGTATAGCCGCTGCTATACTGGTGGTAGGTATTTTGAAAGTAGGTGCCCGACGTTCCGACTCCCTTGGGTATGGTCGTCTGGGTGGTGTACTCTCCCGCGTCGAACACGTATTTGATGCCCTGGTCGCTGGTGATCGTAAAGGAGGTGATGATGCCCTTCAGGTAATTGGTGGTATCCACCTTGATGTCCATGTAGGGTATGGTCCGCCACTTGCCGTTCGCGTTGTCATACACCAGCTTGCAGGACAACCCCGGCGCGCTTACATAAAATATATCGGGTTCCGTGTCGTCGGCGTAGGAAAAATTGTCGTTGACATAGGCGCTGTCCAGCGCCTGACCGGTGCAGTCGGTGTTGCTGGCGTTGTGGATGGTAAAGTTGGCGATGGTGGTATCCATCCGGTTGTATATCCACCCATGCGTTTGGATGTCGTCGGGCAGGCCGTGCAGCTCGCGGCTGATCTGGCCGCCCGCGCTGACGTTCCAGCCCATGCCCGCGCTGCCTTCCACGTCCTTGGGCTTGATGCCCGTGGCGCTGTAATTAAGCGTGATGGGCAGCGATACCCGCCCGCGCGACAGCGTGTACAGGGGTATGTTAACGTTAGCCGTGCCGGTGGATAGGTTAACGCTTACGTCGTTCTTTTGGGCACGTACGTCGCCTGCAAACAGCAGCAACAGTATCGCTGCCAGCAGTATTAAGTTTTTAAGGTTCATCGTATGGTGATTTAGGTATACGGTTTGAGTTTTTGGTTTGATTGGTTACTTTGCTTGATTGGGCCTGGCTTTCAGCACTTTGTCAAGTTTTGCCGAAAGGGCGTCTATCTGCTTTTGCTGCTGCTTTTTCAGCGTCGTTATTTCCTTTTGCAGGGTCTTGTTTTCCTTGTCTTTCTGAATCAGATACAAAGTAAGCTCCTCCACCTTTTGCAACAGCTTTACCTGGTTGTCGCCCAGGCTCAATCCGTTTTCCTCCATTTCCCTTGCGGAAGGAATCTCGGGCAGGTGATGGTTCGCCCTGATGTACTTTTCAACGTTAGCGAGCGAGTTGAGCTTGTAGGAAGGTGCGAACACGAAGTCGGCTCCCGAGGTATTAACTACGATTTTGGTCGCGTGAATGTACCCGTCAACGTCGAGCTTGTAAGCTGAGTTGTTCTGGGTAGTTCGGTTGATGAGTACGTTGCCACCATTTACAACGAAATTAGCCGATGCCTCAAGGGTCAACGCGAGGTTGTTAGCGGTTGCACCATCCGTATAACCCATATATCCTACTCTCGCGCCTCCGGGTTTCCACCAGTTTATATATCCTTGATAGGCTGAGCCCCCCGGATTTATTGATATGTACCCGTCTGTACTTGTATTACTTCTGATAGTTGTTACCCCATTAATATGCATTAAAGAAGTAGGACTCGTTGTGCCGATGCCGACGTTGCCCGAACTTGAAATTTGCATCGTCGGAGAGCCCCCGGTAGAAAACTGAGTTACCAGTCCCGAGGCAGTTGAAATGTTAAGCTGGCTGTTTGCCACCAATGCCCCTACTTCTGTCCCGTTGGTCATCAAGGACAAGTATCCTCCCTGAAAGGGGCTACTGCCGTTTAGTGCCAGTACACCATAGCTTGAATAAGTTGGAGGAGTTGTCGTTCCAAGTCCCGCATTGCCACTTGTTGGAAATGTATTAGTTTGTGCATAAGAAAAATTGGTTGCAAAAACGAGTGCAATTAGCGATAAGGTTATCTTTTTCATTTCTTGGGGTTTAATAATGTTTTTACTTGGTGTTTTAACTCGTCAATCTCTTTTTGTTGCTCATTGTTTCGTTTTTGCTCTTTTGCTATCTGTTTGTCCTTTTCAATCAAATACAGCGTCAGTTCCTCCACCTTTTGCAGGAGCTTGATTTGGTTATCTCCCAGGCTTAGGCCGTTTGCTTTCATCTCTTGTGCTGATGCTATCTCGGGCAGGTGGTGGTTTGTTTTGATGTATTTTTCCAATGAAGCAAGAGAGTTGAGCTTGTATGATGGGTTGAACACGAAATCGGCTCCGGTGACATTTACTACTAACTCGTTGGCCCTTGCGATGCCCCAAACATCCAGCATATAAGCTGAGTTATGTTGCGTTGTTTGGCCGATGAGGACATTGCCGCCGCTAGTAATACGCACGCGTTCAGCTGATGCTGTATTAAGGGTAATGATATTCGGCGTGACTGCTCCGCCACCGTACAGATACATTCCGGTTGCATATCCACCGGTTGACCCGGCATACAGTTGCGTGTAACTTGCATCGGCAGTGCTGCCGAAAGTAGTGTTATAAGGATATGACAGCCCTCCATAATTCGTTGCAGTTACAGTGCCGCCAGAAACGGTGAGATTTCCAGAGAAGTTACCTGTGCCGTTAACGTCAAGCTTGTACCCGGGGCTTGTGGTGCCAATCCCCACGTTGCCAGACGAAAGCACCGTCATTAGGTCGGAGAAGGTAATCGGGTTTCCCGCAGTGCCGGACGTTGCCGTTCCTTTGAAGGCGAATCCCCCGTTGTCAAAGCGGATCATCGACGAAACATCCCCACCCGCATAGGTGTAACTGTTGGTTGTAGCTGTGTGGGTTACGTTGTAACCGACATCTGAGTAATTGCCCCCGGAGCTTCCTATACTGAGTCCGGTAGTTGGCAGCTTCCCCCTAATAAATGCCTGCCCATTTACGTCAAAAGAGGCTTGCGGACTTGCCGTATTGATGCCAACTGTATTAGTTGTGGATGTTACCGTTCCGACAGTAGTCCATTGGGCGTAAGAAAAGTTGATTGCAAATGCAATTGCAATGAGTGTTAGAGCAGTCTTTTTCATCTTTTGGGTTTTAATAAGGTTTTTACTTCTTGTTTTAGCTCGTCTATCTCTTTTTGTTGTTTGCTATTGCGTTTTTGCCCACTTTTAAGTTGTTCTATCTCTTTGTCTTTCTCTATTAAGTACAGCGTCAGTTCCTCAACTTTCTGCAACAGCCTGGCTTGGTTCGCACCAAGGCTTAGACCGTTTGCTTTCATTTCGCTTGCGGAAGGTATCTCGGGAAGATGGTGGTTCTGTTTAATGTACTTTTCCAGTGCAGGAAGCGAGTTTAGCTTGTAGGATGGATTGAATACGAAGTCTGCACCTGTGGCATTGACCACGATCTCGTTGGCCCGTGCACTGCCCCAAACATCCAGTATATAAGCTGTGTTATGTTGCGTCGTTTGGCCGATGAGGACATTGCCGCCATTTGTTACACGCATTCTTTCGCTAAACCCCGTACCTGTGGCGAAAATCAAATTGCCTGTCGTTCCGGCAGTACCCAAGCCAAAATCGTTGTATGCAGCAGTCGATGTTAAGCTAACTCCTGAGCCAATAGAGCCAAAATAAACCCCGTTGTTAGCAAAGTCCGCGTTGATTTGCCCATAGGTAGAGTTAAGGCTTAAAATTCTGTAATCACTGGAAGATAAGGCAAGTTTATAAGGGCCGGGAGTAGTAGTGCCCATACCCACATTACCGTTGTCTGACCTTATCGTCATCGCATCGGTCCATGAGGTTGATCCCTGCCTTACGGCAAACCTCAGGTCAACGGCTCCGTTGCTCGGATCCACCGAATAAATCTTGTGCCCATAGCCTAACCCGAAATTGGAGCCTACGAACTCAATGGAAGAACCGCCATATCCTAAGGTCAGTCCGCCTGTTTCAACAACTACTGACTGGTTACCTAATCCGAGTAACCCTTTGGGCGAAGTAGTTCCTATGCCTATACTGCCGGTAGTTGACCACGGAGTATTTTGTCCATGAGAAATATTAATTGCAAAAGCTAATGCAATAATTGATAAGAAGAATTTTTTCATGATCTTATTATTTAAACTTTAAGTGAGGTGCAGGAAAAGTATTTTGAATCGGAGTTGTACGCAACGGTACAATCCCAATGGCTTGTCGGAGCAATACAAATATAAAGGAGGACAATACTGCAAATGGTGGCGCTGTTTTGTCAGTACGCCAACATGCGGCGGCTATATCTTTGCACGGTAAACGATGCAATGCTAATTTGCTCATGATACAGAAGGTTAAGGAGTTTGACTCGGGGCGCAGCCAAACTTTAAGGAAAGGTACGAACTCGGATTACAAGGGCGAAGCGCGAAAACACCCTTTTTTACAGGGTGTTTTCACCTTTTTTTCAGCAATTGTTAGCAACTCGCGAAATGACTGGCAGAACATTGCAACGCGCGGATCCACTGTGCCTGCTTGGGGACAGTGGTTTTTGGACGGGTACCTTGCACAAGCCTCCCAATTGGGTGTGGCTTCCTTTAGTGTGTAAACGTTTCCTGCACGCCCGTCGCGGTGAAGCTGGTTTTGCCGTCCTGGAAGCCGATTGGCGAAAAGGTGTAGCTCGTCACGAGTGTGGTCGCGCTTAGCGTCACTATGCTAGCCGCTTGCGTTTGCTGCTGCGTCGGACTGGTGGTAATCGCCGTAGCGGTCACCGTGTACGTGCCGGTGTCATGCACGCCGTTGCCGTCCACGTAGGAGAACGCGCCGTTTGCCGCATACGTGATGGTATTGAAGCGAACGAAGCTGAGGAAGTAGTTGTCCAGGGGCTGGGCGTTCCAGGCGCCGTTGAAGTAGAACGCGATGCCGGTAAGCTTCCACGGCGACTGCGTGAGAAGCTGCGCCTGAGTTTGCGCCGTGTTGGTGTCGTTTGCCTTCTTGCAGGAAAACGCCAAGATTCCGCACAGGAGTGAAAAAATCAGTAGTGTCTTTTTCATGATTTGGGATTTTTAAGTGGTTTATTAAGTTTGTTAAAATTAAACAATAATAGGGATTAAAATCCCTATGACAAAATAAAATCATTCCTTTCTATTGTGAATGATTAAAGGCGGAAAGCAGCGGCGGAACGAGACCGCCATTTCAACACTGGCGGGCAACATCAGGAAGTACCGGACGGAGAAGAACATCACAATCGAGGAGCTGGCCAATCTCATCGGCGTGGACTATTCGCAAATAGGCAGAATGGAGCGCAGCGTGGTAAACCCAAACGTTTCCATCATCTTCGACATTGCGGCTGCGCTTGGCGTGGAGCCTCATCGTTTGCTGCAATAATTTTCATAAAGGAGCAACCCTTCTATAATTGTTGATTTGTTGCTTCAGTAAATAAATAGCGACTGTCAGTAATAAAGGGTACGGGGATTCCCCGTCAAGGGCATGTACATCCGAAACATTTTAACTGTCTACGGATACACACGCTATCTTGCTCTGTACTCCTTATCGCGCGATATGTCGTTTCTTTCCATCTGCCGCTCCCTTACTTTTCTTATTTCTTCCAACGCTTTTTCTTCCTCGCTTCTGTCAATTGGCAAGGTGTCCAATTGACCTTTTCCTATCAGTCGGGAAAACCGAAACCGTGCGCCCTCGTATTCAATCCCCTCCGGTTTTCCAACGTTTCGCTCATAATGATGAAGCCCGGCATTACGCAATAATTCCAAAAACTGGTGTTGTGAGGCCGCTTGGGCGAAGCATCGCTTGACCTGTTCTATCACCTCGTCACGGCGCTTGGCGTGCCATTTGCCGTGCGCCATTTGCCTCTCACCGCTTCCGTGCCGGGGGAAACTTTTGGTTAGTTCGGGATAATGCGTTTTGTGGTATTCCTGAAATTTTTCTTTCAACGCCTTCAACTGCGCCTTGTTTAAGCCGACCGATTTGCCTGTCCTGTATTCCAAAGCGGATATGCAAGCGTGAATGTGCACGTGATTTTTGTCAAAGTGAGGCGCCGCTAAAATAACAGCCTTGTTGCCCCGCAACCGCAAGTATTCTTTCGCAAGATCATCAATGACTTCCTTTGTGAACAGCTCTTTGCGCTCGACGTCTGAGAAAGAAATAATCTCATGATATAAATGGATTTGGTCAATGCGGTTAGTTCGTCTGAACCTCTCATTATTTACGAACTCCTCTACAAAACCATCAATGGTATTTCCGCGGAGATTATTAGTGTAGATTTTGGATACGTCCGTCTTCCCCTCGTTTGCTATATACTTTAAAACATATGAAACCAGTGAGGCATACGTTGGGCTATGCCGGGCTAGGATTTTGACGATTGCCATTTTAATCCCATTTATGTGCTACCCAACTGATGTTGCGTTTGTGTTAAGTAGTTTTCCAATCATAAGAACGAACGCGGAAACAAACAGTCCAAATACAGGCGATAAAAATACCAGGTTTTCATTTTTTGTCGCTTGAATATACGTGCCTAAAATAGCGGCAGCCCAAGCAGAAACAAATCCTAAGGTTACTGCCAATATAACCCATGTACTCAGATTTTTAAGTTTTTCCCGTTTAGAAAACAAACACAATAATATAGGAGGGGTCAAACTTAACGCTGCTCCATAAATGGAAAATGCCAAATCGGCAACAGAAAACCCAGCTAGCTTAAGAAGCTCTACAACTCCAACCGCACCGATGGCGCAAAAGATTAAGATGATTCTCGAAAAGCCGAGTTCTCTTTTCGATTGGATACGGTCTTTCAGGGTTTCCTTCCGAAAGGGCGCAATAATATCTTCATAAATGGTATGCGATACGGCTATCAGTTGCGTAGAGGAGGTTGAAAGCATTGCGGCATATAATCCTAGGGTGACAAAAAACAATACGACAGGACCGCCTGGCAATGCATAAATGCTGTTCATTGTGGTGATTAGAAAATTGGTTCCTTTTACGGGCGTAGCAACAAGATAACCGCCAAGCGCAATGACTACAAACAAGCCCCAGCTTAAGGCTGATACGTATACACTTTTTCGCATCCCTTTAATTACGGTTTCGGGGTTATTCGACCCTGCTATGCGCTGCCACAGTGCCATATTTGAACAATAAGTAAAAAGGTTCATGATGAATAATCCGAGGATAAAAGGAATAAGGGCGCTTGACCATGAGATTGTTCTGATGCTAGTCGGTATCGCGCGTTCGACAAATTGGATGCCGCCCATTGATGTAGCGTATATGCCGAAAAATAGCAACAACGAAAAAAGCAGCAGCCAAATAAACCACATCCCAATTCTGTCTGTTACCACCACGATCCGAAACCCCCCAAGACTTGTGTATGTGAAGCCGACCGCCGAAATGACAACAATAATTATCCAATGAGGAATATTGGGGATAAAGCCGGCCAGAAACTGAGCGCCCACGGTCAATTCAAGGGCAAACATACAAAGGTACCCTATAGATGTAAAAAAGGCGGCAATGATGCCTGCCCGTTTAGAGTCGAATTCTGTTCCGATAAATTCATGCAAGGATGGGCGATGGGTATAAACAGACAGTTTTTGCCAAATCCTTTTGGAAAGAAACGAAAAGAATAAAAACCCTAAACTGGTGGTGATTACGGCCCAAAAGAGCCAAATGCCGCTAATGGGTATCAAATCAAAAAAAGCCAAGATTACGGTGGCCAATGAGATCGATGTTGCGACCGTACTTGCGCTAAATTCATTGTCGCCTTTCACTTTAGCGGCACCACCCTTAACGACAGGAATAATATCTCCTAAATTTAGGATGTCTTTTTTATAGACCAATCCCAATACAATATAAAAAAGTATGGAGATCGATAGCGCAGCTATTACAATAGTTTCCATTTTGCATTTTATTGAGTGTGAACAATCTGTTTAGGGCGGAATTTCACTTCGACGGCTTGAATACTTTCAAGCTGTTCCGATACATTTTTGAGTTTTCCTGTTACTATTTCCTTTATGATTGGCAATTGATTTCCAGGATAAATATTGACTTTATAACCCTCTGAAGCTAGTATCTCGAAAATTACCAATTCCTCAAAAAGATATAATCGGCAAAGATTTTTCGCTTTTTCTGTTGAGACTTTAATTTCTTTATGCCTTCTCAAAAATACATTTACTGTATACTCGATAAGTGCGGCAAACGTCGGATCACTATCATATAGCATTTTAAATTTTGTCATCTTAGAATCAAATGCGAAGTGAACCATTAAACTTTTGGTATATAAAAAGTGATATTCTTTTGGAGAAGTGTGGCCAATAGTATTCATAAAAATGTTGACTAAACGCCTTCCTTGTTCTTCAGCAATATCAATAGCACTTTTTTCGCTAAGGCCTTCAAAAATTTGCAAATTATAGCGATGCAAATGATCTCCTACCAAGATGGTTAAATGGCTTGTGTGTGAAGCGATATATTGCCAAAGCTCTATCAACGATTCTGGAGATTGAAAAATACGATTACCCATACTCATACCTAAGTAAGCTTTTTCTGACCAATCAATATTTTCTTTAGGATAAACTCTTACCTTTTTCAACAAATAGGTCATACATTAATGATTATATATTGAATTCCAAATTTTCTCAAAAAGGGCGCTTCGAACCAATGCGTCTTCATAAGTAAGATTATATACCATGTTTACGTCATCGCCGCTAACTCCAACAAATGCAATCTTATTGCCTGATTTAGTAGTAAACACCCAGAAGGCTTGAAGAGTATTTATTGTTTCACCAGGTACAGTAAGGAGAGTTTTTAAGTCATTAGAAATATTAGAAACAGTTTCAAATTGTACCTTTTCTTCAAAAACAGGGTCGTTTATAATTGGTAAAGGATCGCGATTAGCATTTAGCAATTCCTTAAAATCTCCAAGTAACTTCTTTTTATCGCGGCTAGGAGAATGAAAAATAAAACGCACTTTTATAAAGTCTTCCATATCTAAGTACGGGTATTTGTAGATTCCAAGATTTTTGGGAGAAATAATAAACTTCGTATTAAGATAAAATCCGTCTACGCTCGTGAAGATTTTTTTATTTTCTCTTTCCCACTCTGCAGCAATATGTCCAAAATGTTGAGGCGAAATCTTAGCGAATGAATTAACGATACCGAGTAGAATTTCTAAACTTAAACTGGGTAATTTATTTATTTCTTTTACTAATGTACCTTCGAACATTTCAGAATCTCTAATTGGATATTTATCATTTTGCAAAAACAACCTGACCTCATTAACGGCAGTAGATTGAATAAAATCCTTGAACTCGCGCGTCCCTTCTTCTAAATCAAAATACCTCTGTATTTTTTCATACAAATATTTAAATTCATTGTCAATATCAGCAAGTTCAGCTACCGCATTTTGCGCGGGAAAATCTTGATTAGACATTAAATTATCGATAATATTTTGCCCTGCAATGAATTTAGCTAGGCGATCAAAGACCAAATCAGAATCTTTAAATACCCTTATCAGGTTAGGAATTCTATTAATATTAAATGAAGTAGCGCCGGCTTCTGTCATTTTATAAAGCGAGACCGACATCCCCAGCATGCTCTTTTGACAAATCTCTTCGATTGATAAATTGGAAATCTTCCTCCGTTCATCTTGAATAAAAGCACCCAATATTACGTTTAACGGATTTTTTTGCTTCTGCATTGTTTATAAAAAGTTTAATAATCAAATATAAGGTTATTAAATTTTAAATAACAATAGTCTTATTCCTCCCTTCATTTTTATCAATTGTAGTTTTATTGACTTTTAGTTGATATAAAAAGTCAATAAAATTATTATAAAAAGATTTGTTTATTTGACATTTTACATCTACCTTTATCTAACTAACTGACAACAAAATGAATAACAGCAAAAAAAATCACCTAACCATTGCGATTCACAATGTTAGTTGCATAACCCAAGAAGGGGTATTTCAAATTTTTCTTATTAATAAGCGATACATTTTATGCAAAAACACGAAATCGATCTTCTCAAGTAAGTCCAGAGAAGTAGCCCAAAGAAATTTCAAAGAATGGCGTTATTATCACGAGCTAGAAAATAAAGAAAAAGAAACGTTAAGCCCGTTTTTGAAACCAAAGCAATCGCAATAAGCACATCCAAAAGATGTGCTTTTTTATTTATAAGACTTATCGAGTAAACTTTCAAATCACTAGCAATGAGAAAAACCATAAAACCAAACATTTCGCCACTCGAAATAGAGATAGAAAGTAAAGTAGGCCTCGCCTACCTGTTTCTCATAGCCTCCAAGACGCCTCATTCCGTTATTTGCAAAACGTGTCAGACAATTCTTAACGGCAAATCAGAACAGCACGCATCCACAGATAAAGTAAAATTTAAAAAACAATAAAATGAAAACAGCAACGATTAATGCCTACCACATGCCTGAATTAGATGCGCGTATCCAGCGCAAGTTAGAAACCGTCGACCGGGAAATCACCCACGATGCGGAAAACAATGGGGTACGGAACAAGCCACCCCTTTTAGAGAACGACATCAAGCCCTACTTTGCTGAGCATCATCACAAAACACAGGCGCTATTGGGGGAAACCGCAGCCGAGCTACAACCAGCCGTGTTGATCTCGGAAGTGGTTGAGAGCGAAAAAAACACGGAGCGGAAAGTGCGCGAATTGCGTAACAAACTCGCTGCCATAAAAGAGAAAGGCGGCAACTGTGAAGCAGGAGTAAAAGGTGGGCAGCGCGAATATAGCAAGTTGCGGATGCCGTTGGCATGGCTTGCTGTGTGTATACCGCTGCTGGGGGATGGTCTGCTGAACTTGCCCGCCTTTGAAACCTACGGATACAACTTCGTCGAAGCCTTGTGCGTGAGCATATTGCTGGCCGCTTCGCTTGCGATATTAGCCCACACATTTGACCGAATTGTCGGGCTTGGCAAAAAAGTGTGGCAGAAACGTGCAATTGCGACTAGCATACTGGCGATACTGACCTGCCTGTTTTTTTATCTCGCCAACGCCAGGGCACAGTATCTCTCAAATGAGGCTTCTACTAACGGAACGAGCATCCACTTTAGCACAATCCCACTTGCCTTGTTTTCAGTTGTGCTATTTGTGGTGGCAGTTGCCGTAAACAGGTTCTTTTTTCCAACGGCTGAGCAGCGCAAAGCCATGCGGCAATTTGACGAACAGGTACGCATGCAGCAAGCCATCAAAGATGAACGCGCACAGATTGAAGCACAAATAGAGACGGTAACTCTCCAACACGAGGAATTGGTACAGACCAACGGCTCAATTTATGTATACGGTGGAAAATTGGAAGATATGATTATCAGCAACGCCCACATCGGCTTTGCCAAATGGAAGCGCATCAGCATGATGCACCGAAGCGATAACGGCAGGCCAATCGGCTTTAACGATAACGACTACCCCTTTACCTTTCAACGCCACTTCCAAGGCATAAAATCTTTTCTAATATGAAAACGATACTCACCTACGCATTATTAGCACTCAGCATGGCGCTTGGTGCCTGCAACGAGCAGCCCTCGCCGTTTGATACTGCGCTTACGATTATGGTTGACGAAACCGATACGCTGCCCGTGTACCCCTCTGTGACCACCTTGCTTACGCCGTTCAAACTCAAAGAGCAGCCGTGGCAAAGCCTGGAAATTACAGCACTCGGCATTGAAGACAAGGACATCACCACCGCGGAAACGATCACGCTACCAAAGGAGAACCCGATTACCGGCAATCCGATTATCAGGCAGGCGCGATTAGCCCGCTTTGCCGCATTATTGCAGGGCCGCCTTGCAGCAATCGACAGCGTTCGCAGCCGCCCCCGTTCCATCGTGTTCAGGGCAGTGGCTCAGCAGGCGGCATTGTTGGCGAATCGTACCGCGGCACATCGTTATCTACTCGTGTACAGCGACCTGATGGAACATAGTAACGTTAATTTCTACGACCCTAACACGCGCTCGTTACTGCAAACCAATCCGGCAATTATTGAAAAGCAAATGGAAGCCGAACAGCAATTGCCCGACCTTCCGGGAGTACAGATGTGGTTTGTATACAAGCCCAAAACGTACCGCGAAAACAATCTATACATGCGCATTGCCCGGTTTTATGAACGGGTATACACGGCGCACCATGCGACGGTGCATATCGCAACCACATTTGAATTACCGTGAAAGCGGTACTCCAAATATTGAAATTTTTCTGCTACTGCATTATCACGGTAGCGGAGTATGTGCTCATGCTGTGCCTTGACCTCGTTAAACAACTTAAAAAACCCTTTCATTAAACTTACTATGAATATGAACATACCATTTACAACACCCGCCAACGAACCGTTTAGCGCGGAATTTGGACGCGTCGGCCTTATCGGTTCGTGGTTCAACCGCGGGTTCGTGGTGGGGCGGTACAAGCGCTTAACGGAAGCCAAAAGTTTTGAGGGGGTCCTGTTATCGGGGCCCACGGGCAGCGGTAAAACTAGTCGTTTCTTGCTTAAAAATTTACTGTCGCTTACATCCGGCAGTATGCTGATAAATGACCCTCAGGGAGAATTATGGCACTATGCAAGCGGTTATTTAACTGAAAAAATGGATGCCGTCTATTCTATCAATTTTTCGGACGCTACCAAGTCGGCGGGGTTTAATCCCTTTTCCCGCATCAAAAAAGCAAGCGATGTAAACAAGCTCGCCAGTCTCTTGATTAGCTCTACTCTCGAAAAAGGAAACGGGGATGTGTTCTGGTCGTTAGCGTCAACCAATCTCACAGCCGTATTGATTAGGGTGTTACTCTACCAGCCCAAAGAATTTCACAACGTTGCAAACCTTATCAGGATGCTACATTTTTTTGCCGTTTCGCCTGAAAAGGTCGATGCCTGGGTTGCTCAAACAAATGATGAGAAGCTGATTATTGACTACAAATCAATTTTAGCTATACCGCCTAAAACACTGGATAACGTCTACGCAAGCGTTAAATCAGCCCTGCAAATCTTCGACGACAGTGATATTGCAAAAACAACAGCCTTTGACACCGTCAATTTTGACGAGTTACGAAAAAAACGTGTCGCTATTTTCTTGAATAATGCACTCGGAGATCAACGCTACATTTCGATTTTAAACTCAATCTTTTTCGACCAATTTTATTCCTATGCACTCGAAATATTGCCTACGAAGCTGGATAACAGCATTTATGTGATTTTAGAAGAATGTGCCGCGCTGTATATCCCGATGTTGGCGCAAGCAACTGCCACTACCCGTAAGGCAAGAGTAGCTAACTATATCGTGGTACAGGCCCATGCGCAATTGAAGTCGTTTTACAAAGACCAGGCGGAGACCATAAAGGCGAATTGTAGAACCAAAATTTGGCTGACGGGACAAACCTCTTTGGAAGAGTTGCGGGAAATAGAAACATTAAGCGGAAAACGTATATATAAAGACGAAAAAAACGTGGAGCGTACAGTCCCCCTTATCGCAACCGATGCGATACGAATGCTGCCGGAAAATCGAAGCCTGATATTGTCAGGAAACCACCCGTTGATTTTGGGTAAATCCTCATTTTATTTCCGCTCACCACGCTATCGCCGACGTGCAGAATTGCCGCCCGCCCCGTTTATAAAACATATTCCCGACGATCCAATTCCCATGCTGAAATAAATGAAAGTCCGCAGTCAAGCGTTGTTTGCCTACTTACAGCAGGCCGGGGTGTTGAACGAGACCTTGGAGGCAATCGCTTTGGCTAAAAAGGATTACCGGAGGCTGTACAAAACGCGATGGAAACAACGGAAACAACCCCTTAAGGAAATACGATTTGAAGTGACGTCTAAACAATACCAAGCAATCAAAGCCAATGCTTTGTTCAATAAACTCAAGCCAACCGCTTATTGTAAAAACGAGATTTTGTCGATCATTGAAACTACTCCCATCATCCCCCAACGGGATATGCTTTTGCAGGTGCTGCAATTGGTAAGTATGGCGGTCAACGGACTTCGCAAAGATTGCGGGCATGACTTGGAGACGGCCGGACTGTTGGGGCAGGCGGAAAAATTATTATTGACCTATGTAAGCAAACACGAACCGTAAAACGATACAGAGTGGAAGCAAAAAATAAAACGGCGATGCGCGGCGACAGATCGCCCGAAATATCCCCCGAGGAAAAGAGGAAGCATGACCTTGAGGCAGAGAAAGTGAATTACAGGATCGCGCTTAGCGAGCTTTCCTTCTACATTGATTGCTCGGCATTGCATGCGCCCACCGGCCGCGATGCAGCAATGGCCCACACGTGGAAAGACCATCGGGGGCAAGTTTGGGTGACCGAAAATCCCATCAGCCCGGCTGCCAAAAATGACTTGGAGATGATCCTGGAAGTGATACGCAATTATGAAGGCAAGCATGGCGAAAGGAGCCGAGAGGAGCAGGCCTTAAATGAGATTGCCAATGTCAGAACCTCTGGAGGCGAACAAGGCCCCGACCGGTTGGCGTGCTTTGAAAGACAGTCCGCCGAGCCTGATCCCGCGAGAGCCATTACCGACATTAACGCTGAATGGATGCCGGGGCATGGCACAGAGATAGAGCGGTAACTAACAGCAGATACGATGGACACGCCCAAAGCCATGGACCGCACCCGACACCATGACCTCACAGTCGAGGAAGTAAAGGCGTGTCCATCGTTTGCCGATTTTACTAACGAACAAGCAAAAGAAGTCATCGAAATCCTAAAACTATTCACCAAAATCGCATACGATTTTTACGAAAAATTGCCGAAGTCAGGAGGAAATCGGATGTAAAAATCGTATATTGTAGGTATGAAAACCATCTAAAATCTTGCAATTATGGATAACGCTACGCTCTTTAAATCTTTCGGAAAAGGCGAAAAAACAACTTCAATTAAAAGCACAAACTGCGTGGTCTATACCCGCGTTTCGTCGTTGGGCCAAACGGAAAACACCAGTCTGGAAACGCAGCGAAAGGGCTGCATCCAGTATGCCGAGCGGCGGGGCTTGACCATATTGAAAAACTTCGGGGCTACGAACGAGTCGGCCAGCACGGATGAGAGAACAGAATTCAAGGAAATGATTGCCTACGTGAAGAAGTGCAGGGAACGGGTATCGTATATCCTGGTATATAGTTTGGAAAGATTCAGCCGCAACAGTAATGCGATATGGCTGAGTAACCAGTTGCGAAAGCTAGGCATTGAAATCGTGTCAGTAACGCAGCCCATCGACACGTCCAACCCATCTGGGGTAATGCAGCAGAAACTCTTGTTTCTCTTTGGCGAATTTGACAACGAGTTACGCAAGGCAAAATGTACAGCAGGAATTAAGGAGATGCTGTTACAAGGCAATTGGCCTACAAAGCCGCCATTAGGTTATGACAGCGTGAAAATAAACGGCCAACGAACGATCGTTGTAAACGAAAAGGGCAGGATATTGCGCAACGCCTTCTTGTGGAAGGCACAGGAACGCCTTAGCGACGAGGCAATCCGTGTCCGGCTTGCACGAAACGGCATTTCGCTATGCCACCAGCGCGTTGCCGAAATCCTGCGCAACCCGTTCTATTGCGGCCTGATTGCCCACAACATGCTTGACGGTGCTATCGTTCCCGGAAATCACGAGGCATTAGTACCGCAAGAATTATTTCTGCAGGTAAACGGCATATTGACACAAAACACGCATGGGTACTCAATCCAAAAAGAAAACGACCATGTGCCGCTGAAGCGTTTCCTGCGCTGTGACAAGTGCCGCCAACCGCTTGCGGGTTATGTCGTCAAAAGAAAGAATATCCACTATTACAAGTGCTCAACCGTTGGCTGCGGAACCAATCGAAACGCAAACCTGCTGCACCAACGGTTTGCGGAAGTACTGGAATGGTTTGCCCTGGACTTCCCTGCCGATGTGCTTTGCCTAATCAGGCAGCAGGCGGTAGCCACCTTTAACCAGTATTCGCAGGGCTACGTTGGCGAGCAAACGGTGTTGCAGCAAAAGCATACCGAACTACAAAAAAAGATTGCCCGCTTGGAGGAACGGCTGATGGCTGAAGAAATACCGAGCGAACTGTATTACAGGTATGCCGCCCAATACAATGAAGAAACTGCAATGATAGAAGAAGAACTAGCAAAGGCATCGTTTAAATTCTCGAACCTTGACGAATGTGTGGCTACCGCCATTGATTTCGCTATAAACCTGCCCAAAAGGTGGCTTTCAGCGGACTATAATATCAAGCAAAGGTTGCAAAACCTGCTCTTTCCAGAGGGGATTTATTATAGCAAGGCCGAGGACAATTATCGAACCACAAGGATAAATTCCCTGTTTTTGTATCTGGCTTATTTGAAGCAGGTTATGGGGAATAAAAAAAGGGATATAGTTGGTTTTACTATATCCCCACTGAATTATTCAGTTTCGGTAGCGGGAGCAGGACTCGAACCTACGACCTTCGGGTTATGAGCCCGACGAGCTACCAACTGCTCCATCCCGCACTATTTTTGTTGGTATTACATAACCGGCATAACTCGGAATGTTTATTTCAATTGTCAAAAAAGCGATTTGCCCTTCTTTTAATTGGACTGCAAAGATATAATTCGTTTCTTTGCAGTCCAAATAATATTTCATATATTTTTTATGAGTCATAAAGCGGGTTTTGTAAGCATAATCGGTAAGCCAAACGCAGGTAAATCAACCCTGATGAATGCGCTTGTGGGCGAAAAAATGTCTATCATCACCCCCAAGGCACAAACTACCCGTCACCGCATTTTAGGAATTGTTAATGAAGAGGATTACCAGATCGTATTTTCTGATACACCCGGTATTATCAAACCGCACTATGCGCTGCATGAAAGTATGATGCACCAGGTGAATGGCTCTATTGTAGATGCCGACTTGATATTACTGGTGACCGATATTTACGAGGAATATGACGAAGCCGACGTTTTAAAAAAGCTGGAAGGGTCGCAGGCGCCATTGGCAGTGCTTATTAATAAGGTCGACCAATCGGACGAGGAAACCGTAAAAGCCAAAGTTGAATATTGGCAGGAGAAATTAAATCCTAAAGCCATATTCGCTATATCTGCATTAAAGGATTATAATGTGCTGGCGGTAATGAATTTTGTAATAGAGCATTTGCCCGAGCATCCACCCTATTATGAAAAAGACGCACTGACCGACAGGAACGACCGCTTCTTCGCGTCGGAAATGATAAGGGAGCAAATATTTAAACAATACAAAAAAGAAATACCATACAGCACCGAGGTTATAGTTACTGCGTTTGAGGAAGGCGAAAAATTACACCGCATTAGTGCCGAAATTATTGTTGAACGTGATTCGCAAAAAAACATCATCATTGGCGAGGGCGGCAAAATGCTTAAAATAGTAGGCACTTATGCTCGTCGCGATATGGAAGAGTTTTTTCAACAGAAAGTTTTTCTACAAATGTTTGTAAAAGTTATACCCGACTGGCGCAGTAAAAAGAATTATCTGAAGAAATTTGGATACGAATAGATAGTTGTTGAGAATCGAGATGCAAGAATCAAGATTCAAGACACAGAACTTATAATATATATATTAGAGTTAAAGAGCGATCAAACATCTTGATTCCTGGCTCTTGATTCTTGATTCTAAAAGAAATGAGCAATATAGTAGCCATAGTTGGCCGCCCCAATGTAGGCAAATCAACTTTATATAACCGATTGACCGAAAGCCGCAAGGCTATTGTGGACGACTTTAGCGGCGTAACCCGCGACCGCCATTATGGCGTTGCCGAATGGTTAAACCATAAATTCACCGTAATTGATACCGGCGGTTATGTAGCAAACTCAAATGATCTTTTTGAAGCGGCCATACGTGAGCAAGTAGTTATTGCTATTGAAGAAGCATCGGTTATTTTGTTTATGGTTGATGTTACCACCGGCATTACCGATTTGGACGATGAGATAGCCACCCTATTACGCAAAGGCAACAAACCTACGCTGGTTGTGGTGAACAAACTGGAGAACAGTTCGCAAATTGCTGATGCTACGGTATTTTACAGTTTAGGCTTGGGCGAAATACATAGCATATCGTCAATGACTGGCTCTGGTACCGGCGACTTGCTGGACGAAGTGGTTAAACATTTTGACGACGATGTTTTAGAAGAAAACACCCGCCCTAAATACGCTATTGTAGGCAGGCCAAATGTGGGTAAATCGTCCATTATCAATTCGCTTATTGGCAAGGAACGTAATATAGTTACTCCAATTGCAGGCACCACACGTGATTCTATTCATATACATTATAACCAGTATGGTCATGATTTTATGCTGATAGATACTGCCGGCATGCGTAAAAAAACCAAAGTAAAAGAGAATATCGAATTTTATTCGGTGATGCGCACCATAAAGGCGTTGGAAGAAGCTGATGTGGTTATCCTGATGATAGACGCGGTTGAAGGGCTTGAATCGCAGGACATTAATATTTTCCACCTGGCCGAAAAGAATAAAAAAGGTATCGTTATTGTAGTAAATAAATGGGACTTAATAGAGAAGAACCAAAAAACGGTTAAGGTTTTTGAGGAAATGATACGCCAAAAAACAGCGCCATTTACCGATATACCAATTGTATTTACCTCGGTAACCGAAAAGCAGCGCGTACTAAAGGTAATTGATGTTGCAAACCAGGTTTATCAAAACCGTGCCCGTAAAATACCTACATCAAAGCTAAACGAAATAATGCTGCCTATAATTGAGCATTATCCACCGCCGTCATTAAAAGGCAAATACGTTAAAATTAAGTATATCACCCAAATTGCAGGCACATCGCCCATGTTTGCGTTCTTCTGTAATTTACCGCAATACGTAAAAGAACCTTATTACCGCTTTATAGAAAACAAACTGCGCGAAAATTTTGAATTCTCGGGCGCACCTATACAGGTTTGGTTCAGGCAAAAATAATTTCAATTTTAAAATTTGAAGCTGTGTCAATTTGAAAATGCGTTGAATCATTTTCAAATTAGCACATTTTCAAACTGATTAATTAATGGCCGCTATCGCTTTCTTTAGCGCTTCGTCAGTACTGTTTAGCGATCTAAAATAGGCGTTATCTCCCCATTTAAAACGGGCAGCAAATGATTTAAGAATTGTTTTTATGTAGGGTTTTGATATCAATATGTCGTGCGAATCCATCTCTTTAATAGTTTGAGATGCGTATAGAATAAAATCGCCAAACTCGGCATCGTTCACCGTGTATTGTTTCAGGAAGGTATCTTCAGATGCATATTTGCTTAAAGCGGGTTGCAGTTTGTCTACCACATAAGCAATAAAAAGTTGCTGGTTGCTCAATTCTGCAACGGTATATGTATTTTGGTTGGTGTCTGCTGGCACAAAAATATCGGGCATAATACCACCACCGCTAAAAACATGCCTGCCAGTAGAGGTCCGGTATTTTGATGGCTTCCTAAAAATACTGTCGTCCAGGTTGCTTTGTTCCGATAATAGTTCACCTTTTCTAACTCTTCGCGCCAACTCATTGCGATAATTTTCAACACCGCTTTTGTATGATTTTTGTATAGACCGGCCTGATGGCGTATAATATCTTGCCACAGTTAAATTCACTGCCGATCCATCGCCAAACGGAAATTGCTCCTGCACTAAACCCTTACCATAGCTGCGGCGACCAACAATAACGGCCCGATCCAGATCCTGCAATGCACCGGATAATATCTCACTTGCCGATGCTGAGTTCTCATCTATTAGCACCGCCAATTTGCCTTCCTGGAAATTACCTGAGTCAGTTGCAAAATAATCAGTACGTGGTTCATGTACGCCTTGGGTGTAAACTATTAATTTGCCTTTAGTTAAAAACTCATCAGCCAATGCAGTTGCGGTATTCAGGTATCCACCGCCATTTTCGCGGATATCTAACACTAACTTTTGCATGCCTTCTACTTTTAATTTGGCCAAAGCGGTGCGGAAATCGGCATCCGTTGTAGCGGCGAATTTGCTTATTTTAATGTACCCGGTTTGCGGCGCGGCTATATAAGCGGCATCCAAACTGCTTGCATTAACGTGTCCGCGTATAATGGTAAAATTTTTTGTCGCCTTTTTATCGGCTGTTAGTACCGATAATAATAACTCTGAATCTTTCGGCCCTCTAAAAGCCCGACTCACACTATCCGTAGTTAAATGTACGCCCGAAAACTTTTTATTTTCCACGGTCAATACTCTATCGCCAACGGTTAAGCCAGCTCTGGCTGCAGGGCCATTGGGTGTAACCTGGGTAATAACCAACGTGTCGCGAAGCAAAATATATTCTATGCCAATGCCGGTGTAACCGCCCTCCAGTTTTTCGTTAATGGAGCTGGCTTGTTGGGGAGGCAGATAAAGCGAATGCGGGTCGAGGTTTTGCAACATATTGTTAACCGCAACGCCTTCAATGCTATCCACATTTACCGAGTCGACATACGTGTTACGCACCAGTTGCAACACTTTCGACACCTTATCGCGTTTAGCAAACGGGAAAATAGTATGATTGGAATTGTTGTCACTGATGTATAAGCCAATAGCTATCCCAACTAAAATCAATATTAACGACCGGAAAATTATACTCGCTGCCTTTTTCATCAATAGCACAAAGTTACGCAATGGGCATCATTCTTACTTCAAGTAGCGAACCATTATGATAAATTTTACCGAATTTTGTTAAAAAATTAAGATCAACAAATGCAGACCACTACTGAAAGGGATTCTCATTACGACCATTTAGAGCTAATGGGTGTAAGGGAAATCCTTCAAAATATAAATAACGAAGATAAAACCGTTCCGCTGGCTGTAGAAAAAGCATTGCCGCAAATTGAAGAGCTTGCTGCAGCAGTTACCGAAAAAATGAAGGCGGGCGGGCGCTTATTTTACATTGGTGCGGGCACAAGCGGGCGTTTAGGCGTGGTTGATGCTTCAGAATGCCCACCAACATTCGGTGTTCCGTTTGATTGGGTGGTAGGTATTATTGCCGGTGGCGATGGCGCTATCCGCAAAGCGGTTGAATTTGCCGAGGATGATATTAACCAGGCGTGGAAAGACCTATCGGCTTTTGATATTACTGATAAAGACGTAGTAGTCGGCATAGCTGCATCCGGCACCACGCCATACGTAATTGGCGGATTAAAGGCCGCCAATCAACATAATTTAATAACTGGTTGCATTGTATGCAATAGCGGCAGTCCCGTTGCTGCAGAAGCTAAATTCCCGGTAGAAGTAGTAACCGGACCCGAGTTTGTAACCGGCTCAACCCGCATGAAGGCGGGTACAGCCCAAAAGCTGGTATTGAACATGCTGAGCACAACTGTAATGATACAATTGGGCCGCGTAAAAGGCAATAAAATGGTGGACATGCAGTTAACCAACAATAAACTGGTTGACCGCGGTACCCGCATGGTAATGAATGAAACAGGTTTGGATGAACGCACCGCCGCCGAGTTGTTACAAAAGCAAGGCAGCGTTAGAAAAGCGGTTGATTTTTATAATAAATTAAAAAAATAAAAGTCTCCCCTTTTAGGGGGAGATTTAGAGGGGGCTTAATGCACGAAATAGAACCATACTACAAATGGCGCGATGATTACATAGCAGCAGAGGATGAATATTCGCCTTTTTATGCTACGCAATACAACGAGTTTGAATTTGACAAACAGATATATAACTACCTGTTGCACCCACAATGGGATTCGTTTGGCTCAAATACTTTATACATGAAAGTATTATTTGCCGATTACGAACGTTCTTATGCTATAATAGAATTTATTGGCGAGTGGAACGATGCCATTAACAATGATATTATGCTAATGAAGCGCGAGATCTTAGAGTTGATGATAGATAACGGCATTAACCAGTTTATTTTGATAGGCGAGAATATATTGAACTTCCACTCATCCGACGATTGTTATTATGAAGAATGGTTCCAGGATGTAGAAGATGGCTGGATAGCGGGCATAAACTTTCGCGAACACGTAATTGAAGAATTTAAGCGCAACAACATTGATTACTACATAAACTTTGGCGGTGTGCTGGACGATATGAATTGGCGGGGCTTAAAGCCGGTTCAATTATTTAAGCTGGTTGAGGAACAACTGACAAAAAGGCTGAATTAGCAATTGGTAAAATTATTGTAAGTAATATTGCATCACGCATACTTAAATTCTCAGGAATAATTAAATTTGTATATCAATCATTAAAATAAAAAATGGAAAATAACACACAGAACTACGCTTATAATAACGTAGTACAATTAGATGATGCCGAAGTTTCATCGCGCAAATACTTAGCGAAAGTATTTACATGGATGTTTGTTGCTTTGGGCGTATCGGCTTTTATTGCTTTTGAATTTTTTCTGAATAAGGATCTGATGCAACTTATAATTAATCCAATTACCGGACCTACCGGTTTAGGATATATTGCCTTGTTTTCGCCATTGGCTTTCTCCTTGGTATTAAGTTTTGGTTTTAATCGCTTGTCTTATTCAGCTGTAGTGGGGCTATTTTTAGCTTATTCGGTTGCCATTGGTATAACCTTAAGCATTTTAGGTTTAATGTATACATCAGGTTCCATATTTGGTGTTTTCTTAAGTGCAGCATTAGTATTTGCTGTAATGGCAATTGCAGGTTACAGAACCCGTATGGACCTAACCAGCTTCGGTTCCATATTATACGTAATATTTATAGGCGCCTTTATAGTTGGCTTGGTAAACTTCTTTATCGGCAGCGCGCAACTTCAGTATATTGTAAGCTTTGTATTTGTTATAGTTTTAGTTGGCCTTACCTCCTACTATATGCAAATGCTAAAACGTATTGGCGCAGGTATTGAATACGGTTCAGCCGAATCTAAAAAATTAGTGATCATAGGCGCGTTTGTGCTTTACACTACTTTTATCAACCTGTTTATGTCAATGTTGCGCATATTTGGCAACAGGAGATAATTAAACGCCTCATTAATAACATGCCGGTGAGAAGCTATAAGAAAATACTTTACAGCTTTTTACCGGCATTTTTATTAGCTGTAAATTTATATGCAGCTACACCTCATATTGATACTGCTGGTGCCCGGCAAAAGGCAAAGCAAGCATTAGCATTTTGCCGTCAAAAAGGATACAATACCAATTATTGCATTTTAATAGATATGAGCCTGCCGTCAGGTGTAAAACGCTTCATGGTTTGGGATTTTAAAAAGGATGATATCCTTATCTCCGGCTTAGTAAGCCATGGTTGTGGCAGCGGGCCATGGTCGGGAACATGGTCAAAAGACAAACCCGTATTTAGCAACGCCGACGGCAGCCACTGCACTGCTTTGGGGAAATACCAGGTTAATGGTCGCGCATATAGCATGTGGGGCATTCATGTAAAATATTTTTTGACGGGTTTAGAAAGCAGTAATAACAATGCGTTGGGCAGGCAGGTGGTATTCCATTCGTGGGAGCAAGTGCCCGAAGCTGATGTATATCCAAATGGTACAGTAGAAGGCTGGGGATGCCCTGCTATATCAAATAATACAATGAAAATTGTTCACCCTCTCATCCGCAGCCAAAAAAAGCACCTGCTTTTGTGGATATATAACTAATGGAATGGTAACGCGTTCGGCCTGTTTTTAATTATGTCGTCTAAGGAGCCAAACAATACAAAAAACATAACTACTAATAAACAACTAAAAATTAAAAATTTCTGAAGGTCAAAATGCTTTCTCAAAGATAATAATGTGGCTATAATGAAGATTATCAAATGTAGATATGCCGGTAACATCCAAAGTGGATTTTTAGTTATATAAACCAGAAACTGACATAAAAATAAGCTGCCGAAAATAGCAAGTGGCCGCTTTAAAACATTTATCATATAACACTCATTATAGATCAAATATAATTAAAAGCCTCGCATTTTTGCACTTTACAAGTTTATTGCGCACCTTTGCACTGCTTATAGAGAAAGACGGAGGGATTAGACCCTGCGATGTCTTAGCAACCTGTGCTTAACAAGGTGCTACATTCTACTCAAATTAACAAGGTTTGGGACAGATAAGCGAAGGTCAATTTACCACCCGACTTTTCGATATAAGCGTTTTAAGTATTGAGTAATTAGTATCAGGTATCAAGATAATTATGTCTTTATACATGGCTAATATTACAACAAGTGAAATACTTGCTACTTGATACTAGCTACTTGATACCAACATGGATATTAAAAAAGAACTACTAAAACGCATACTGGTAATTGACGGAGCAATGGGTACCATGATACAACGGTACAAATTGACCGAGCAGGATTTTCGTGGGGAGCGTTTTCGCAATCACCCCTCAGATCTGCAAGGAAATAACGACCTCCTAAATATTACACGCCCCGATGTTATTAAAGCCATACATGCCGAATATTTAGACGCGGGTGCCGATATTATAGAAACAAATACCTTCAGCACACAGGTAATTTCATTGGCCGATTACCATATGGAAGAGCTGGCATACGAGCTAAGTTACGAAGGCGCACGCCTTGCTCGTGAGGTAGTTGACGAATACAATAAGAGAACACCAGAAAAGCCGCGCTTTGTGGCCGGTGCCGTGGGTCCAACCAATCGTACTGCCTCACTTTCGCCCGATGTAAATGACCCGGGTTATCGCGCGGTTACTTTTGATGACCTGGCAAATGCTTATTACGACCAGGTGCGTGGCTTGGTTGACGGCGGATCTGATGTGCTGTTGATTGAAACTATATTTGATACACTAAACGCTAAAGCTGCTTTATTTGCTGCCGACCGTTATGCAAAAGAAAGCGGCAAACATTTGCCATTGATGATATCGGGTACTATTACCGATGCATCGGGCCGCACGCTTTCAGGGCAAACTGTTGAGGCATTTTGGAACTCAGTACGCCATGCCAACCTATTATCAGTAGGATTAAATTGCGCGTTGGGTGCCCGTGAAATGCGTCCGCATTTGGAAGAACTTTCGCAAAAGGCAGATGTATTTATATCGGCCTACCCTAATGCAGGTTTACCAAACGAGTTTGGGCAATATGACGAAACCCCGCACGAAACTGCGCACCAGGTTGATGATTTTATAAAAAACGGTATGGTAAATATTGTTGGCGGTTGCTGTGGCACCACACCCGACCATATCCGTTGTATAGCCGAAAGGGCGGCTAAATATTCGCCGCGCCTAATACCGCAAGTTGAACCTTTTATGCGCTTAAGCGGGTTGGAGTCTGTTACCATTACGCCCGAAAGCATTTTTGTGAACGTAGGCGAACGTACCAATATTACTGGTTCACCCAAATTCTCTAAGCTGATATTGGCCGAGAATTATGAAGAAGCCCTAACCGTAGCACGCCAGCAGGTTGAGGGCGGCGCCCAGGTTATTGATATTAATATGGACGAGGGCATGATCGATTCGGAAGCCGTAATGGTTAAATTCCTGAACCTGGTTGCGTCCGAACCTGATATATCTAAACTGCCTATCATGATCGATTCCTCCAAATGGACGGTTATTGAAGCTGGTTTAAAATGTATACAAGGCAAGGGTATTGTTAATTCTATCTCCCTAAAAGAAGGCGAAGAAAAATTTAAGGAATACGCCCGCAAAATATTAAGCTACGGCGCGGCAACTGTTGTAATGGCATTTGACGAAACCGGCCAGGCTGATAGCCTGGAACGCCGTAAGGAAATTTGTCAGCGTTCGTACAATATTTTGGTTAATGAAGTTGGTTTTCCTCCGCAGGATATCATCTTCGACCCAAACATATTAACCGTAGCTACCGGGCTTGAAGAACATAATAATTATGCGGTAGATTTTATTGAAGCTACCCGCTGGATAAAACAAAATCTGCCCTATGCCAAAGTAAGCGGTGGGGTAAGTAATATATCGTTCTCCTTTAGAGGCAACAATGTTGTACGCGAGGCTATGCACTCTGCCTTTTTATACCATGCTATTAAAGCGGGTATGGATATGGGCATTGTAAACGCAGGTATGCTGGAAGTGTACCAGGAAATTGACAAGCAATTATTAGAACTGGTTGAAGATGTACTGCTTAATCGTCGCGATGATGCTACTGAAAGATTGGTTGAATATGCTGATACCGTAAAAAGCAAAGGCAAAGAGATTGTACGTGACGAAGAATGGCGCAAAGGGACGGTTGCAGAACGTTTGTCGCACGCGTTGGTAAAAGGTATCATTGAATATTTAGACGATGATGTAGAAGAAGCCAGGCAGCAATACGCCAAACCGTTGGAGGTTATTGAAGGCCCGCTAATGGATGGAATGAACATTGTTGGCGACTTGTTTGGCGCGGGCAAAATGTTTTTGCCGCAGGTAGTAAAATCGGCACGGGTAATGAAAAAGGCCGTGGCTTACCTGTTGCCATTCATCGAACTGGAAAAACAGCGTGTTATTGATGCGGGCGAAGATTCAAGCGGCAGCCGTGCCAACGCAGGTAAAATATTAATGGCCACCGTAAAAGGCGATGTGCATGATATTGGCAAAAATATTGTAGGCGTTGTTTTGGCCTGCAATAACTTCGAGGTGATAGATCTTGGTGTAATGGTTCCTGCACAACGTATAATTGAGGAAGCTAAAAAACAAGAGGTAGATATTATTGGCCTTAGTGGTTTGATCACGCCATCGCTGGATGAAATGGTGCATTTTGACAAAGAGATGGAACGCGAAGGGTTTACTATTCCGTTGATAATTGGCGGCGCTACAACATCGCGTATTCACGCCGCGGTAAAGGTTGCGCCAAACTACTCGGGAGCTGCCATACATGTTTTGGATGCATCGCGCAGTGTTACCGTTTGCAGCAGCTTAATGAACCGGGATACCCGCGATAGCTATATACAAAATATAAAAGACGAGTACGAAAAAGCTCGCGAAGCGCATGCCAATAAAAAATCTGATAAACGCTTCGTATCGCTTGAGGAAGCACGTGGGCAAAAGTTTCAGATAGATTTAAATAACATAGCACCTAAACCGGCATTCACTGGCACCAAGGTTTTTGAAGCTTATCCGTTAGCTGAACTTGTTCCTTATATTGATTGGACACCTTTTTTCCATACCTGGGAATTGCGCGGCAGTTACCCTAAAATTTTTGATGATAAGTTTGTAGGCGTAGAGGCTAAAAAACTATACGATGATGCACAGGCTTTGTTAACGAAAATAGTCGATGAAAATTTACTACAGGCCAATGGTGTAATTGGTTTTTGGCCGGCAAATAGCGTGGGTGATGATATAGAATTATACACCGACGAAACCCGTAAGCAATTACTTACACGTATACATACGCTACGCCAACAAGCTGAAAAAGTAAAGGGTGAACCTTATTATGCGCTGTCGGATTTCATCGCACCAAAAGAAAGTGACATTGCCGATTACTTTGGTGGTTTTGCCGTAACAACCGGTATTGGCTGCGATGAACTGGTTGCCAAATTTGAAAAAGACTACGACGATTACAACAGTATTATGGCGAAAGCATTAGCCGACCGATTAGCCGAAGCCTTTGCCGAAAAAATGCATGAGTTGGTACGTAAAGAATATTGGGGGTATGCCATCAATGAAAATTTAACTGCCGAAGAACTGATAAAAGAAGAATACCAGGGCATTCGTCCAGCGCCGGGTTATCCTGCTTGTCCGGAACACACGGAAAAGACTACTTTATTTGATTTGCTGAAAGCTGAAGACAATGCACAAATGCATTTAACCGAAAGCCTTGCCATGACACCGGCAGCATCAGTAAGCGGATTTTATTTCGCACATGCGCAATCAAGGTATTTTGGCTTGGGCAAGATAAGCAAGGATCAAATTGAGGATTATGCTGTGAGAAAGAATATGTCTGTAGAAACTGTAGAAAGATGGTTAGGCCCTAACTTGAATTATTAATTTTAGTTGTAAGTTGCAGGTTAAAAGTTGTATGCAAAACGAGTATAAAAAATATATTGAACTTAATGTATGGATAGACGCAAGGAAACTAGTCAATATTATATACTCAATAACCAAAGCCTATCCTAAAGACGAGCAATTCGGATTAACTAATCAAATGAGAAGATGCACCGTATCAATTCCATCAAACATTGCTGAAGGATGCGGTCGAAATCATAAAAAGGATAGCTTACAATTTTTTTATATATCAAGGGGATCACTATATGAACTTGAAACCCAGCTTTACTTAAGTAATGATTTGAATTTTATAAATTCATCACAATTAGACGACACTTTATTACAGTTAGAGACCGTCCGAAAGTTACTAAACGGGTTCATAAGATATTATTCAGAGTAAGTAGCTTACTTTCAACGTGCAACTTACAACATACAACAAGTAATGAAAATCACACAACATATCGAGAATGCCAAAGGCAAAACACTTTTCTCTTTTGAGTTATTACCACCCATTAAAGGCCAAAGCATACAGGGCATTTATAATGCCATTGATCCGTTAATGGAGTTTAAGCCGCCGTTTATAGATGTAACTTCATCGCGCGAGGACCATGTTTATAAGGAGCATGCTAACGGGTTATTAGAGAAAGTGAGCTACCGAAAACGCCCAGGGACCGTTGCTGTATGTGCAGCTATAATGAATAAATACGGGGTAGATGCTGTTCCACATTTAATTTGCGGCGGATTTACTAAAGAGGAAACTGAATATGCCTTGATAGACCTCCAATTTTTAGGAATAGAAAACGTATTAGTATTGCGTGGCGATGCCCGTAAAACAGAATCATCATTCATTCCAACACCAGGAGGCCATAATTATGCTACCGATCTGTTGGAACAGGTGACCAATATGAATAAAGGCAAATACCTGCATGAAGATCATGAATCGGTAAAATCTGATTTTTGTATTGGTGTGGCCGGTTATCCTGAGAAACATTTCGAGTCGCCAAATCTTAAAACTGACTTTAAATACCTGAAGCATAAAATAGACAATGGCGCCACCTTTATTGTAACTCAAATGTTTTATGATAATAGCAAGTACCAGGAGTTTGTAAATAACTGCCGTGCAAATGGCATTACTGTGCCCATTATTCCCGGATTAAAACCAATCACTTCGTCTAAACAACTCATCAACCTGCCTAAAATATTTCATATTGATATTCCGGATGCATTGAGCGATGCGGTGCAAGCCTGTAAATCAGAAGCTGATGTTAAAGAAGTGGGTATTGAATGGATGATAAACCAGTGTAAAGAGTTGGTAAAAATTGGTGCGCCCGTATTACATTTTTATACCATGGGTAACCCCGGCCCAACCAAGCGCATTGCCGAAGCTATTTTTTAAACGTTTTATCGTACACTTCAAACCTGGTAATAACCGAGTCTTTCCCCATATAAAACACCAGTTTTTTTATGTGCTCGGGCTTATGCATATTGGTAAGTGTTTCTACTACCTGGTAGTAAAAGCTTTCCGAATCCTGGCCATCCGGATAACCTAAAAGGTGCTGTATTTCATTATACTTTACGCCTTTTAATTTATGATGCTGTACCAGGTCATCCAATAGTTCATCTCTTAATGGAAATTTAAGCCCATCCCCTTCCAGCCACTTTTGAGTAGTGAATACGCCATTTGTTCTTTTACAACCAGCAAGTGATGCCAGTATTAAGAAGCAAAATACAACCGGGATCTTGAGCTTTTTCATTGGCTCAAAGTTAATGATTTAAACAATAAGCTGAAATCTGCTATTGCCGACAAGCGTAGCTTATTTCCCGTTCGCTAAAATATAATCAGCCATGGTATTAATATCTACCAATGCTTTACGGCCTTCTTTAGGATCCTGAATGGTAATACCGTATTCTTTTTTCAATAGAACAATAAGCTCTAACGAGTCAATGGAATCAAGTCCTAAGCCATCGCCAAAAAGGGGTTCATCATCTTTTATATCAGCAGGTGTTAAATCGGTAAGGTTTAAAAATTGGATGATCTGTGTTTTCAGTTGCGCCTTTAATGCTTCTTTTTCCATTGGTGTTATATCAAATTTTTTCTTTTCAGCCCTAAATAAGTAACAAACTGAATAATTAGTGTAATAATAAATAAAGGTATCAAGTTACTTAAAATATCCTTCAGTTTTCCGCCTTCTAAAAACAAGGTATAGTACGCCTGTAAAACCCAGTGCATTGGCGATATATCGGCAGCGGTTTTAAATGCACCTTGCATAGCAAAACTTGGTACCATTAAGCCACCCATACAAGCTAATATTACAATAGATACAGCGCCAAAGCCATTACTTTGCTCCTGAGTATCAGAATATACGCCTACGCAAATGGAATAGCTTACCGCGCACCATCCGCAAATTACAGTGGTTATAATAAGCGCTAGTAAATCCGATGGTGGGTTTAATGCAGGTAAACCAATGTACGGGAACAACCATATCCCGATAGAGAATATAACCGCAGCCTGTATCAGCGTAACACCTAAATAAACTACCTGTTTAGATATTAGCGCCAAATGATAACTGGTAGGCAATGTTTTAAGGCGGATATAACTGCCGCTTACTTTTTCCTTCACCACACTGCCACCCAATGACATAATAACAAAAAACATGGCAAAAATTGTCCATGCAGGTACGTTATGTTGTGTGGCATTAGGCGTACTCCTGGTACCATCTTTTGATACGGGCACTTCATTAACCGGTGTATGGTTATTCAACATATCGTTCTCCAGTTTTTCCGGTAATTGTTTTTCGTTGATGGAGAAGTAAAGTGTTCTTAATGTTTCGCGACTCTCTACCATTTGCAGGGCACTTTGTAAAGCCCCTTTTACTGATAACCGTAACGATTCCTGCAAAACCGGATTATAATATAAAGTCAGTGGGTCAACATCTTCAACCGCTTTTTTTGTTGAATCGCCTGCCAAACCAAAACTTGCCATTGCTTTATCAGAAACGCTTTTTGATTTAGCTGCTACTCTTTCGGAAAAGTTGGAGGGGATAACAATACCCAGCATAGCATCAGAATTGCGCATACCATCAGAAATATTGGTTGCCGATTTTGGCATTTCCATTACCTTAAACATGCCTATCTGGTTAATTGCTTTCACCATTTGTGCGCTTGATTGGCCGGTATCCAGGTTGTTTATTAAAATGGGCAGTTTGTTTTTGCTTACTAATTGAAAAGTACTGTTTTGTATGCTGGTTACCACCACCACTAAAATAATAGGCATAACAAACATTAGCGCTATCCCTACCCTATCGCGTAGCAAAACGCGGGTGTCTTTTTGTATAGTTGCCCAAAGTTTATACATCAGTCGCGCAGCTCCTTACCCGTTAAGTTTATAAATAAAGCTTCCAGGCTTTCCTGTTTATGTTCGGCAAGCAGGTTGTCAATATTGCCCTGTGCTACTATTTTACCGGTATCGATCATCGCCACCTGTTCGCATAACCCTTCAGCTTCGCTTAACTGGTGCGATGTATAAATTAGTGTTGTTCCGGTCTTATTCAGTTCCAATAAATATTCAATTATAGCATGTCGGGTTTGCACGTCTACACCAACGGTTGGCTCATCTAAAAACAACACGGCCGGCTCATGTATCACGCCTATGGCGAGGTTTACCCTGCGCTTCATACCGCCAGAAAACTTTTTTACCTGTTTATCGCGCACATCGTCCAGCCCTAATATTTGTAAAAGCTCGTCAGTTCGTTGCCTAGTTTGTTGTTTAGTTAAGCCCGACCATGCACCAAAAAACTCCAGGTTCTCTACCGGGGATAATTCCTGGTAAAAAGAAAAATCCTGCGGCACAAAACCAAACAACTTGTTAACCGCGTTTTTTTGATGCCCTACTTTATTACCCAATAGCTTTATTGTACCCTCGTTGGCATTTAAAACCCCGGTCATTAAATTCATAAGAGTAGTTTTACCAGCCCCGTTCGGGCCAAATAATCCAAACCTTTCTCCTTTCGGCACCTGGAGGTTCAGCTTCGAAAACGACACCGTCTCGTTATCGGGGTAGCGGAAACCCATATTTACAATATCTACCGCGAAATCTTCCGTTACCGCCATTTTAATTTTTTTAATGCCATAAAGGCCTCCTTCTCTATTTCGGCAATTTCTAGTAAATAGTTGCCCATGGTATCAAAATCTTCCTGGCTACCTATCCTCCCTTTATAAATTCCGGCAGCCTGTACCGCCGCCGTGCGCCAAAGGTCGCCCGATTTGGTAAATTGTTGAGATATATCCAGCAATTCATCCATTTTCCAATAAGCGTGCGCTTCCTGCAAAAATGCCGCGTAAATATAACGGAAACCGCCGCCGCCTGTGCCAATTTCTTCCTGCATGCGCACCAATTGCGCCAAATACAAGCCTGCCTGCTTTAGCCCCAATCCATTGCGCCATTTTTTTATGCGATTACCGGTAAAACGTATACCGTTTACCCCGGCTATCGGTCCGGGAAAACCGATCATGTTCCGCACATTTTTTTCGATGCCGCTTTTTATAGCGCTTTTTATTTGTTCATCGGTAACTGGTTTGCCTTTTACCGGATAATACAATTGCCCCTTAGGTGCTAAAGCGCCTTTTGCAAAACGTACACGTTCCAGTTCATAGCTGGTTAACGTTGTGGGCGTTTCCATTACGGGGTCGCTGATGAGATAATTATCATCCTCCTTGCCATACACAATTAAGTTATGGGCATTAAAATGGAACCGGTATTCTTTTGGGAAATAGGTTAAATAATAAACCCCCACCTGGCAGCCAACCGGCATACCCCTATTAAGTCGCTCTTTTAAAAAAGCTTCTGCCTTTTCTCTTGAACTGAATTTTTTGCGGACAACCTCAATCCCCAATGCTTTACATGTACGTTTGAATATCAATCCGGGCAGCGTGCGGAATGCTATTACCGGGCCATTATTTATTTTTATGAACGGAATATAAACAAAGAATAAACCCGCCCCTATGCCAAAAGCCAGCGGCTCGGTAATTTGATTAACGCCTATATTTTGAAGCAGGCTGGTAGTTACCCCGTTTTCACAATGGGCCGCCTGTAAATGGTTAAAATCAAGCTTCATTAACCTGCATATTTTTAAGCTGATCTACACTTACATTAAAAACTTCGGCATAACGTTGTAACTTTTTATCGGGTAAGTTTTTAAATACTCCGGGTTTTAAATGGCGTTTTATCTGCCATTTCCAAAAGCCGGTATAATCTGCAAGCAGGTTAATATCCATTAGACCTTGCTCAATGAAAAACAACAATGGACTTGCTTCATTATTTAATACCTTTTGTTTTGCTGTCGCGATGCGCCCTTCAATATCCTGCCATGCAGTATCCAACGCGGTAATTTTCACATCCCATCCGCGGCTTTGGGTAGCTATATATTTGCCAGAATCATCCGTAGCATAGCAAACCTCGGTAGTTAATTTACCCAAGGCGCTTACATCCTGCGGAACGTCCTCTTTCTTCATGATTACGGCAATTAAACAACCGTTAACAAGGCGTACATATACGAGAAACGGGCACTTTCAGGCACCAATAATAGTAACCGTTCTCCTTTTTTAAGTTTGCCGCTGTTAAACAATTCGTCTATCATCAGGTAAACAGATGCGGCGCCAACATTGCCAACGGTATACAGGTTAATAAACCATTTATCGTAAGGTATGCCGCCGCCATATATCTCTACCATATCATAAATCTTGCTCTTGAAAAAGTTGCTGGATATATGCGGTAAAAAATGGTCAATATCTTTTGCAGTTATTCCGCGTCGATCTAATATCTCCTTAATCTTTTTGCCGCCAAGTGCCACAATATTATCGCTCAGCAAAGTAATATCCTGCTTAACGCTGAAGATAGATTGCGTCATGATCTCCTCGGGCGTATAGTCCATAAATCCTTTAAGGCTGCCATCGGGCATTTTATCTCCTCCCATATACATGCAGGTATCCATTTCGTTGGCGTATGACACCCCTTCTATCCATTCTATCCGCAGGCTAATGCCTTCATCATTCGGTTTATCTGACATTAAAAATGCCGATGCACCGTCTGATAACATCCACCGTAAAAAATCTTTTTGAAAGGCGATGTATGGGTTATCAGTAAGTTCGGCCAGTTTATGCGCCTCTTCCTCGAAAACATCAGATACCAATAAACCCGAGAACCGTTCAGAACCTGTCGCGACAGCTAATTTCACATCACCGGTTTTGATAGACAAGTAAGCATATTTTAAAGCGTGCATACCCGCGCAACAAACACCCGCGGGCGAAACCACCTCAATGGCTTCCATTTCGGGTAACCACCCATGTGTCATAACCCCGTGGCTTGGCATCATTTGGTCGGGCGATGAAGTACCGCACGATAATAACTCTATCTCCTTTAATTTTTCGGGATCGTTATCCATCAACTCTTTTACCGCCAGCGCGGTCATTTGCGCATTGGTATGGGTTGATTTGCCCCCTTTTTCTAAAGCATAATACCTGTTAATAATGCCATTGTTGCGTAACACAATAGGTTTTGATTTGGATGGCTTACCATTAATATAACCCAGGTACAACTCCATATCGTCGTTTGCAACAGGTTCGTTGGGGAAATAAGAAGAAGTTTTATTAATATAAACAGGCATATCTTAGTTTAAATTTAAAAAATATTGTTTCCGGGCCGTTATCCGCTTTGGCGTAGTAAACCTGAAAAATATAGCATCAATAGTCAACACAATTGGCGCGCCTACAAAAAAAGCAATTAAAAGGTAATATTTAAAGGCTCTTATCCACGGTAATTTATTTTTTTGTTTGGCAATAAAATTAGCCCAAACCCTGAATATTTTGCCTGCTACCCCTTCTATTATCATTAAGTTATAGTTCAATACCACTGCTTTGTCCCTGTCCAGTTCGGTTTGTAAACCTTCCCAATTGCCGGTTTCTAGGTGCGTTAAAACGCTCTCGCCAAATACTTTGGTATGTACTATATCCGCAGCTGAAACACCCGGAGGGGGGAAAATGTTTAGATATCTGTCTTTTTTTCCGTGCAGCATCCAATGGAAGATGGTAATAAAGCTAATTGGGTTGGGATGCGTATCAACTAAAGCAATATTACCCACGTGTTTAGCCTCCGCTGCTCGGATGAGTTTTTTAACCCGCACAAAGGCATTCAACCACATATTGCGCGCACCGGTTGCAGTTATTACCGGTGTATCTTTTAACACCGCTTTTAACGCTGGATGGTTCATTAAAGAATTGAACGGTATACTAGGTGACAGGAACCAGGCCTGGTAACCTAAAATAATAAGGTCGTATTTAGTTTCTTTTAGCTCGAAAGGTTGCAGGTCGGCAGGTACATCCAGCTGGCAATCGGGCATTACGCTAAAAAAGCCGTCGGCTGTCCACGGCAGCGTGTAATCTTTTACTAAATGAACCCGTACTTTTTCAACCGATACGCCCGCTTCAATTAGCGGTTCGGTTAAATTATCAATGATCTCGCCCAGCTGACCGGATTGGGAATAATAAATAGCCAGTACTTTTTTACTCATGCCTGCTTAAAAATCTTGAGCTTGTAATACTTTTGATGATTTGCTGTAATCCAAAATAGCTTGCTGTACCACAGCAGGCAGATTTTTATAGGCTTTAACTACAATAGCTTTATCGGCTTCAATGTCTTTATTATACTTTACAATTTTGGGGGCTTTTTCTTCAATTATCAACCGCAGAAAATGGTATTCGGCATTGTCTGCATCACCTTGCAAGGCGGTTTCAAATTTAATACGCCCCTGTTTAAATAGTTTCAATTTTTCGGCAGGTAAGGTTACAATACCTGCTTTACGCATTAGCAAAAAGCCTTCATAAGCTTCCTTTTGGCTAATATCTGATGATGTAACAGCGGCTAATTCTTCGTCAATAGCGCTTTTATTGCCGGTTTTTATAACCGCATATAATTGTGCCCTGTCAAACTTCTGAAAGAAAGTTTTTGCCTGTACACCTATACCCGCAACTATTAAAAACGAGAGTACTATTATTTTCAATTTCATAAACTATCTGTTCGGGTATCTCACAAATATAAAGAATTAGCTTACTTTGCCTACCCTATTTTATTTAAATTGGTGTGGATATATAAAGGCAAAACAATTATTTTGCAATAATATCCTAATTAATATTCAAATAATCTTTCAAAACAAAACAACTAATTATATATTACACATTAAATAATTGTTAAGTGCATACAAATAATACGCAGTTTTCAGGCAGTTGGGCTGTAATTCTAGGCGGATCGAGTGGTTTTGGTTTGGCGGCTATTGAAAAACTGGCGGCGCATGGTATGAACATAGCTGTTTTGTACCGCGAAATGTCTGCACAAGAACGCCCGCTTAAACAAAACCTGGCACAAGTGGCGCAGCAAAACAAGGTAACTATTGCACCATTCAATATCAATGCATTAGATGCTGCCTCACGCATTTCGTTTATTGAAAACATTACGGCAACCATCCCAAAAAGTGGCGTTAAATTACTACTGCATTCCATAGCCCGCGGCAATTTAAAGCCACTTACGGGCAGTGAAGAATTATCGGTTGAGGATATACAATTAACCACCTACGCCATGTCGACCAGTATACTGGATTGGGCGCGCGACCTGTTAAGAGCAGGGATGTTCAATGCTGATGCCCGCATAATTGGTTTAACCAGTGAGGGTTCGCATAAATATTGGGAAGGCTACGCTGCGGTATCAATAGCCAAATCATCGTTAGAAAGTTTAACTACGTATATGGCTGTGGAGCTGAGTAAATTCGGCCTAAAAACTAATTTGATACAAGCCGGAATAACAGAAACACCATCGCTTATGCGGATACCCGATAGCCAGAAATTATTGGAAACAGCCGCGAAAAGAAACCCGTTTGGCAGGATGACAAAACCATCTGACGTTGCTAATGTTATCTACCTGCTTTGCACCGACGAGGCAGCTTGGATAAACGGAACAGTTATTCATGTTGATGGCGGTGAGCATTGCCGATAAAGATTAGTTGAATGAATAGTATACTACAATATTTACCCTATAAGTCTTCTTTTTTGTTTGTTGATAATATCACCGAGCTTGATAATAATGGCGTTACCGGTGATTACACATTAAAGGCTGATTCCTTTTTTTACGAGGACCATTTTCCAGACAACCCGGTTACGCCGGGAGTTATTATTACAGAGATAATGGCGCAAATTGGTTTGGTGGTATTGGGCATTCATTTAATGATAAGCGGCAGCGATAGTCATTTTGAAATGAACGAATCCTCATTCCCTTTGTTGACTTCTACCGATGTATCGTTTTACAAAATGGTTTTACCTGAAGAAAAAGTTATAGTAACTTCCAAAAAACAATATTTTCGCTTCGGCAAATTAAAATGTTCAGTACAAATGCATAATACCGGTGGCGATTTAATTGCAAAGGGCATATTTTCAGGTATCATAAAAAACGCAGTACCTAAAGGAGAGCATAATGGGTAACCGCGTTGTAATTACAGGTTTAGGCGTTGTAGCATCAAATGGGATAGGTGTACCCGATTTTTTGCATGCTATACAAAACGGCACATCAGGTATACGGTTTGTACCCGAATATGAAGAGCTAAAATTTAACTGCCAGGTAGCCGGGCAACCTGAATTTGAATGGGAGCAGTTACGTAATTATATTACGGAAACATCACTTTATGGTTTAAAAGGCAAAGGCATTGCCTATGGCATAAAAGCCGCGCTTGATGCCTGGATGGATGCCGGCAACCCTATTGTAAGCGAAGATACCTTATGGGAAACCGGTTGCGTTTTTGGCAGCAGCGTTGCCGATACCGATGTAATAAAAAATGCCATTACCCGTGTTGATGCCAAAGAGTCGAAAAAATTAGGCTCGCGTGTGGTAGAGCAGATCATGAACAGCGGGATTACTGCCTATATATCGGGCCGATTGGGGTTAGGTAACAAAATTATCAATAACTCTGCCGCCTGCGCCACGGGCACACAGGCTATTTTTATGGGGTACGAGTACATAAAACATGGCATGGCCAAACGTATGGTAGTAGGTAGCAGCGAGTTTGTAGACCGTTATGTTTTTGGTGGTTTTGATTCGATGCGGGTGCTATCACGCAAGTTTAATAACGAGCCGGAACGTGCATCGCGGCCTATGAGTCTATCGGCAGGCGGTTTTGTACCGGGGTCTGGGGCAGGTGCATTTATTTTGGAAGATCTGGATTTCGCCTTACAGCGCGGCGCTACTATTTATGCCGAAATATTAGGTGGGTCCACTAATTCGGGCGGGCAGCGTAATGGCGGAAGTATGACTGCGCCAAGCTCGGCGGGGGTTATTAAATGTATACAGGATTCTATTGCAGAAGCAAAAATAAGCCCTTCGGATATTGATTTGATAAGTGGCCATTTAACTGCAACTATTGCGGATAAATTTGAAATTCAGAACTGGGTGGATGCTTTAAATTTGCGTGGCGATGATTTCCCGACGGTTAATTCACTCAAGTCAATGGTGGGGCATTGTTTAAGCGCCGCAGGTTCAATTGAAGCAGTTGCAGCAGTTTTGCAAATAAAATATAACTTTGCACACGCAAATATCAACCTGGAAGATCCGATACCGGAGATTTTAGATTTGGTAGGTGCAAACAATTTGCCTGTAAATAAGGTAGATAGGGAGATTAACGTTGTAGCGAAAGCTAATTTTGGTTTTGGCGACGTTAATTCCTGCTTGATTATTTCAAAATACACTAATTAATGGATAGAACTGCTATTTTAAGCGAGTTAAAAAAAGTGCTTGCGCCGTATACCGAAAACAAAGAACAGCTGAACGCGATTACCGAGGATACGGACTTGATTAAAGATTTAAAGATCAACTCGGCTAACCTGGTTGATATTATTATAGACGCCGAGTCGCAATACAATATTGAAATAGATTTTGACGCTGCCGAAAAAATGTTCAACGTAGGTAATTGTATCGACGTTATCTCTGAAAAGTTGAACAAAACCGCGTGAAAAGCGCGGGAAACGATATTGTAGCATTAAACGCTATTGATATCCCGCGCACCATATCTCCTGCATTTTATTCCAAGTTTGTTACTACGTCCGAGCTGCAGCTTTATCAGTATCCTCCTGTTGATGCAATACCTTTTCAAAATTTCATATGGTTGTTATGGTCGGTCAAAGAATCGGCATACAAATATTTGAAAAGAGCACAACCCAATCTTATATTTTCACCGTCTAAGATCACCATACAGGATATTGCTATTCCAACAATAGCTTGGGAAAAGAATAACGATAAGGATAGTTTTTTTATTGGCGATGTAGTATCCGGCGGGCACCAGCTTCATTTTTGCTCAAAAACAACTACTGAATTTATCGCATCTATTGTTAATGATGATACAACCTTTGAAGATGTTTTTTGGAATATAAAGCAAATTGACCAGGCTGACAATGAAACTCAATCAAGTAAGGTACGCGAATTAGTTTTAAGCAAGTTAGCCACCTTAACCGGCTACGATTACCTGTGCATTAAGAAAAATGCCTATGGATGCCCTATCATTCTACAAGGCGAAAACGAGTTGGCCATACCTGTATCATTAGCGCATCATGGTTGTTTTGTAGCTTATTCATTTTATGCGCCACGGCAAGTAATTCCAATAAAGTAAGGCTATTTTACAAGCCTTATCGTTTTAAAAAATTCCCGGCGCAAAGTTTATCCCTATCGGGCTATTAACACGGCCATGCGAATGATTTAAAAATTTGTGGTTCCGGTGCATTTTGTGAGAAGATGTTTGTCGCACTTGAATCTCTGATGTAGCATCAGTCTTACCAGGCTGATCAGCTGCAGTAGCTGTTTTTTTCATGGTAACCTCCTAAATTTAAGTAGAATGGAAATTGGTTACCTAAAGTTCGGTAGTAATTCAATCATTTCAAAGTATTTTGTAAAGAAAATTTTACAAAAAAAATCCCCCAGTATAAACCGGAGGACTCATCCAAAACAAAAACACTAACTGTTTAATTATATATAAAACTGCCATCGCCACGGCGCTGCATAACCTTGCCGTTACGCATTGGTCTGCCTCCCCATTTTTGTAAGTTTAGACGGACACCAAGCATAAAGTACCGGCTCAATGAGTTCGACACCGTATTGGTCACTCCTGATGAGTTTACGGTTTGCTGTATAAAGTTATTTTGGTGCAGTAAATCATAAACATCAAATGTTACTACCAGGTTTTTATGCTTTAGGAATTCCTTTTGGAAACCTGTATTAATAACCAACGGATTGGTACTATTTGCAATACCGCTTACAAATATTTTATGGGCGCTATAATTTATCTGGAATGTTTGGAAAAAATACATTTTTCCATCGGCAGCTAACTGTATAGTGCGATAATAGGTTGGTTTTGCACCCGGCAGCGTTGTAAAATCACGGTCAACATCATAACCTATGTATGGGTTAAATTCAATGTTGTCGTTCGGGTTTATTCGCGGCCCAAAGCGCTCATCAAACCGCCATTCTGTTTGGTGGTATAATATATTATTACTCATTCCCGGAGTATAATTGTAGGTAATGTTACCGTTCAATGCTAAGTTATACCGTCGATCATCCAGTTGTTTGGAAATATTATACCGGCCCACAAATGATTGCGAACCACCCAGGTTAATGTAATTAGTTTGATTTATATTTTGAAAAGTGTTTTTACTTGGGTCTGTAGCATTTACGGTAAGCGGTTCTTTTAGCTGGATGACATTGGTAGTTATTGTATTATCAATAGTGGTATAATTGGCATTTAACGATAAGTTGAACCTGGAATTGGATACATAGTCGTTATATGCTGCATTGACCGAATTTGTGAAACTTGGCTCCAAATTAGGGTTACCTACCTTTAAATTTTTAGGATCCGATCTGTCGGTAAATGGTTGAATTTCCTGGAAAGTTGGGTCGGCATTCTGACCGGAATAAGTTAACTGGAATCGCTCTGTGCGCGACCAACTGTAAGCAAACCTGAATGCGGGCACCACCCTGAAATAAGAATGCGAGGTAGATACATTCTGTCCCACACCTTCATCAACCTTGGTACCTGTTAAATTATAAGGTATGGCTGTAGCACCCAGGGTAAGATTAACTTTAGTACCATTGTACCGATAATTAAGCGTGGCACGGCTTTGGGTTGTGGTATAGTTATAAATATTATCAAGCGCTGTAAGGTCTTTGATCTGCCCATTGGCTAAAACACTATCTTGAATTGACCGTGAGTTATTATTTGACCGGTTTATATCGCCCTTAAACTCAATTTGCGAAATTAAACTTAACGGTTCAACATAGGTTACCGTTGTATGTATTCCCAATGTTTTGTTAGTTCGTGGCGTTAACAAATTGGCGGTGGAATCTTTTATCAATGTATTTTGCGTACTATCTGCAAAGTACTTGTAATCTTTATCACTACCACCCGTTGACTGTTGAATATTATGGGTAAGCGCTAACTGTATAGACACATTTCTATGTGGTTTTTTAAACACGTGCAGGTAAAAAGCGGTAAGCCCAACATTGGTAGTAGTAGACAAGGTTGAGGTTGAACCTGTTTGAAACTGGTGTACAAAACCTGTGGAATAATCCTGGATATCATCTTGTGATAAAGTGGTCGCGCTGGTTGAATTACTATAAGAGAAAGTTGGAGTTATCTGTAAATAGTTAGCACTGTCAAGGTCAACGTCCATTTCCAAATGCACAGTATGGCCCTGGCTGTTGCGCTGGTTGGTGTTATCGTTGGTAAAGTTATCAGGCCCTAAACTGGTATACTTTTGTCCGTAACTTTTGTTGATGGAGTTATTATTAGTAAACGTATAAGCATAACTTGAAATAACCTGCACCTTTTTACTCCACTGGTCGCGGTAGTTTATTGAGGGCGAACCGGTTTGCGAAGTTCCGGGGCTACCACCTGCTCTTGCAGCTGCGCCAACACCCGTGCCGCCGCCACCGCCATTGGTAGCGCCGCCCTGCACACCTGTAGAGGCTACACCGGTTACCGTATTGCGCAGGTTACCAATTAACCCTAACTGCTCGTTAGCATTTATATGCTGAACAAATATTTGCGCGTTATAACGGTCATCATTACCGTCTTGCCCTATTATACGGCCCGTTGTACCTACCGACCGGTCATCCTTTGTGGTAACGTTAAGCACCTTTTGCGGGTCGCCGTCTTTAATACCGGTGCGGGCGGCCTGGTCGCCATAATCATCAACAACCTGCACTTTTTCAATAATATCGGCAGGTAAATTTTGTATGGCCTGCGCTACGTTACCGCCGGCATATTCCTTACCATTCAATTTGGCTTTGGTTATTGTCTGTCCCTGGTGGGTTAATGATCCGTCTGAACCAACTTCAAACCCTTCCATCTTTTTTAGCAATTCATCAAGCGTTGAATTTTCGCGCACATGGTAATCGCTTGCCTTATATTCAATAGTATCTGTTTTATAAGTTATACTAGGGGTTCCATTAATATCTACTTCGCTCAATGTTTTTTGATCCTGCACCAGTTTTATCGGTTTTAAAATGAGCTTTTTAAGTATATCATTCATTTTAAATGATTCTACATATGGCTTATAGCCTACGCTGCTAACGCTGATCACAAACGTGGCCAGCTGCACATTTTTAAAAACAAATATTCCATCGGCATTAGTAGCCAGGCGCAGCGTATCTTTTTTTGATGATAAAGTGAGGGTAGCGCCAATAACCGGCTGGTCTTTTTCATCTAATATCACACCGCTAACCTCGCGCTCAACAGCGGCGGCGGCCAGTGGCGCTGGTGTTGCAGGAGTGGCAGCGCGCCCGCCACCGGCCCTGCCGCCACGCTGGGCAAATAGCTGGCCGGCTAAGAATATAAATGCGGCGATGAGTAATAGTTTTTTCATTGGGGTATTGTTTAGGTATCTGCAATTATTTACTTTCATTTTCTGCATGCCCCATATAGGTTAGCAGCTTATCTTTATAATTATCGCTTACAGGTATCTCTATCTCGCCAAGCATAACCCGGTTCTTTTTAAACGCGGTGATTTTGCTTAATGAAATGATGTATGATTTATGCACCCGAGCAAACCCTTCATTAGGTAGCTTCTCTTCCATAAAACGCATACTTAAACGGGTAATAACCGCTTTAGCCTGGTTTTTAAGATGTATTTTAATATAATCCTTCAATCCCTCTACATATATAATATCGGGGATATTAATACGTACTATGGAATAATCAGCGTTAACAAACAGGTAATCTGTTGCAGCCGCTTTTGCAGGTAATTCCTTTTGTTGCCTTATGCTAATAAGTTCTGATGCTTTATTTACCGCTTTTAAAAAACGCTCGAAAGAAAATGGCTTCAATATATAATCGGCCACATCAAGGTTAAAACCATCAAGCGCGTAATTTTCATAAGCCGATACAATAATTACCACCGGCGGATTAGTAAGGCTATTTAAAAACTGTATGCCCGATATGCCCGGCATTTGTATATCTAAAAACATTAAGTCAACCTGCTCTTTGCCCATTACCTCCATGGCTTCCATTACATTCTTGCATTTGCCCTGTAATTGCAGGTTTGGCATCCTGAGCAGGTTGTCTTCCATTAGCTCAAGCGCCAGTTTTTCATCATCAACAAGCAGGCAGCGTATCATTTATTTGGTTAATTTAATTTTCAGGTCAGCAATAAACACTTTATCGTTATGTATTATTTCAAGTTTATAATTTTCACCATACAACAGCTCAAGCCTCCTGCGTACATTGGCTAATCCAATGCCCGATGTTTTATCTTTTGACTGTATTACCGCCTCTACTGAGTTCATCACTTTAAAATCAAGCAACTGCGTTTCGGCGTTAACACTTAGCATTATATTTATTTGCGGGTCGTTATCGGCATCTCCACCATGTTTAAAGGCGTTTTCAACAAAAGGCGCTAACAACATAGGTTCAATATAGTAATCATCTAAATTATCCTGCGGATTGAACGTAATTGTTACATCATCGCCAAAACGCAATGTCTGTAAGGCTATATAACTTTTTAAATATTGTACCTCGCGACTAAGCGAAACCTTTTCATCATCATTCTCATACAGCATATAGCGCATTAGCCCCGAAAGCTCAATCAATGATGGCTCCAGCATGTCCGATTTTTTGCGGGCAAGTGATACCATGTTATTCAGGATATTAAAAATAAAATGCGGGCTAACCTGCGAGCGCAGGAAACTCAACTCGGTTTTCAAGCCTTCGTTCTCTTTTTCTTTTCGGTTCTTTTCCTGGTCGCTGCTATCTGTAATAATGCGATAACTAATGCTAACACCAATTATACATAGGTATAGCAATATATTGGTAAAATACCAGGCATCCCATCCCCGCTGTAACCGCCTGAAAGCCATTCCCGGATGTAACCGGTTACCACCAAAGCCATTATTGCCCATACCTCCACCACGCATATGGCGCATATGCATAGGCGCATCTGGCCTTACAGGCTGTTCAAGCGCCAATACACCATCAATATATCTTGATAGAAATAATATCCCCAGTACCACTACTATAAGCGATAAAACATACAATACCACTTTTTTACGCTGATATAATGATGGGTATAAGAAATAGGCATTCAGATAAAAAAGTCCCGCCAGGAAAATATTATTTATCATTATGCGGTAATGCCAGTTGCTAAAACCGATCCAGGTATTGGGATTTCTAAAAAGGTAGGGCGCAATAATAACCAACCCCCAAAACAAAATATGTATGGCCGGTTTTAAAAACTTACCCGAATAGATCTTTTTTATTTGCATCCTAAATTAAATATAGATGTTAATAAAATACCTTTTAAGGATAAGCGACAAAACAAACGAATAATTAGACGAATAACACCGATTTAACGACTATACCCAACAAAAATGAAAGCCACTTAGCATTAAGCTAAGTGGCTTTTAAATTTTATAAGCTGATAAGTATTACTTTTTAATCAGGGTGTATTTACCCCAAAAATCGGTAGGGCTTATCATGCTTTGCATATCGCTCATAGCACGGGCTGCTCCTGGTGGTAAATCGGCTGCGCTAAAAGTTCTTACCGTAGCGCCACCGCCGCCGCCAAAACCGCCGCCGCCACCACCGCCAATAGTTACTTGCCCGGGCGCTGCCATCATCATATTCATACCCGGAGGCATAAGCGCGTTAAGGTTCAACCCATTCAGTTTAATGTTATAAGCAAAATCATTGCCATTTAAGTGAAGATATTTTAACGGGATAGCAATTTCGCAGGTAAGATTGCCCTTTGCATCATAATCAACTCCTGTTTTAATGCCATATTCGTTATAGATAGAAATAACCGTATCCGGAACATCGGCAGCAGCAAAGCCGGTTAGTTTAAGCTCTTTAATATTAGTTAACGCTTTACGGCGCATAGCGATAGTGGCCGAGTCCATTCCACCCATAGCATCGTCGCCCTGGCGTGGTGGTGCCTGCCCAATTCCTGAACGCATTGACATTACCTGGCTCCGCAAAGCGGTCATATCAACCAGCGGATACTCTATAACATAAGCATCTTTTTCTTTTTTCTTACCGGTAGTATTAATGGTAATATCTATACCGCCCGCTATAAATTTGTTGTTAATAATCTGGTCGGTTGATTTCATGATAAAATACAGATTTTTATCATCGTTGGCCATCGTATAGTAAATACTAGTGGTTTTGTTGTACGCCTGGAAGGTATCGTCCCATTCCCTTAGTTTACCGTCAATTTTAACATTTTTAGGGGCCCAAACACCATTTTCCTGAATATTGTTTAGTTTTTGCGCTTCCGCGGATAAATTTATGCCCGTTAATAAAAGGGCTGCGATCATGATTTTGCTGATTGCCTGCAGGGGTTTCATCACAATTAAATTATTAAAGTTTAAATAAAATTAAGTACGCCTAATATACGACGAAAATTCAGCTTTATTGTTACATTAACCTAATTTAACAATAAAGCCCTTTAACCAAAATTTGGCTAAAGGGCTGTTTTTATGTCAATTAATTTCTAATTAATGTGCCTGGTTATAAGCCATTACCCCGTCTTTCTGCATACGATCATAAATTCTCGGTACAAACCCTTTCACAAAACCTTCTATATTGTTAGGTGCATACGTTTTTGATTGTGCTTCCCAAACCAGTTTTCTGTCTTTAATACTATAAAACTTGGTTTCTACATAAAAAACCATCAGTTCATGGTAAAAACCATCATACTCAAATTTTTCATAAGAGCCGTTCACAAACTTATCTGGATATTTTGCAATATATTCATCACCCACAGGCTCCCATGCCGGCAGTGGGTCAAAGCGATATTCCTTTTCCTGCCGTACCAGGGTTACTGTTAATATACCATTGGCCCCGGTTGGGGCTATTTTACTGATGGCAACATCCAAACGTTGCCCCTGTGTTTGCGCAGGAAAAAGATCAATACTTTTTTCGACCGTTAAGCCCATTTGTTGTAACGTTCGTTGTACATCCGTTTCAATCATTTTCTTATCCGTAATTTGCGTAGCAATGGCGGCTACAAAAATGTTGTTATAATTACCGGCAGCTATGTCGGGATTGTGCCATGTTCCGGTTATTACGGCAGGTGTGCCGCATGAACAGATAACCATTAACAGAACGGCACCAAAAAATTTTGAGGCTGCATTCATAACAGGTTTATTTTAAGGTTATTAAAGGTACGTAAACGCTTTATGAATATTACAACTTTTCAGATAAAAAGTTTCGGGTAATTAATAAATTTAATTACCCGAAACTTTTTCCGTTAGTTATACCAATACATATCCCCCATCTGTAACAACTACTTGCCCGGTGCTGTATTTTTGCTGCATCAAATAAATATAGGTCAACGCTATATCATCAGGGCCGGCTACATATTTAACGGGAAGCAAATCGCTGTAATGAACAAACATACCATCCCTGTCGGCACTTTCCATATCGGCCCATAAATTGGTTTTAACAAGCCCCGGTGCAACCAAATTAACCCGTATGGGTGACAATTCTACTGCCATGGCCCTGGTGAAGCCTTCCATGGCCGCGCAAATACTTGCCCCTAACGACCATCCCTTACCTGGCCTGCTGCTTGCAACGCCGCCTGTTAGCACAATAGAGCCGCCTACATTAATATTTGATGCAGCATATTTTACCGCAGTGAACGCGCCCCAATAGCGCAGGTTAAAAAATTGTTTCGCATCGGTTACTTTCACATCTTCAATAGCGCTTAATTGCAAAGCTTCTCCTGCGGTATATACCAGGTGATCAAATTTACCAATCTGTGTAAACAGTTTTTCTATTTGCTCTTCATCGGTAAGGTCAACCGCGAAACCCTGGCTATTGGCAGGTAAATCTGCCAATGCTTTATCAATACGTTGTTGATTGCTGGATACGATGACCACTTGCGCGCCCTGCCCGGCCGCAGCTTTAGCAGTGGCAAATCCAATACCCTGGCTGCCGCCCAAAATAATTACTTTTTTACCTTTTAAATTTTCCATAATTTTTGCCTTTTTATTGATACAAAATTCAGGAATGGGTAAGTGTTTACACTTAACAAATGGTAAAAAGCAATTAGCGGATATTTTTACGGATACGGCTGAGAGATTGCGGCGTTATGCCTAAATAGGATGCAATATCGCTTAATGGCACACGGTAGGCAATTTCGGGCTGGCGAATTAAAAACATTTTATAGCGGGTGGTGGCTTCCTGTCCTAAATAGGCATTTCTTACGGCTATTTTATCCAGCAGTGCCTGTTGAACTATTTCTGTAATAAGCGGTTTTAGGTAAGGGAGTTGAAAATAAAGCTCATCTAACGCTGTGCGTTTTATGGCTAATACCTCTGCGTCGCAGGCAGCTTGTATGCTTTCATTAGCAATAACATTATTATTGAAGCTGTTAAGTATAGAACAGAGTTTATTTTCGCGGACAAAGAAATGGGTAACCTCGTTGCCGCTTTCATTGATAACTTTGATGCGCAATATGCCCTTGCAAACAAAAAATAGCTCGCGGCAGGCTTTACCTGCTTTAAACAAATACTCGCCTTCCTTATAAGTGCGGTATTCAAAAACCTTCGCAATTAAAGCCTCATCACCGACAGGAATATCACGAAATAGTTTGAGGAAAGAAATTAATTCGTTGCGCATTTGACAGCAAAATTAGAATAGGGTTGTACAATAGATATTAATAATATCGTTGAAAATGACTGTCGATTTTGATTACGTCATAATGATGAGTCTCCCAGAATTTCAGCATCCGAAGAGTAGTATCATAGCCTTCTTCTACCTCTCCATCTATCATCGTAAATTTATTTTTGAAGTTTAGCAAATAACGTTCAGCTTCTTTACTTCCTGATAAAACACAAATCAGGAGTTTATCAGCCAGCTCTGATAAACTATCATTGTTCTTGTTCGGGGTCCGTGAATATAATTTTAAAACACTTGCTATTTGTGAGGTTGTATATTTAGGAATTCTTGGATCTATTTGAATATCATTAACTAATTCTGCATTAACATAATAAATCCTTTCTGTTGTCCAGGGTCTGAATTCAGTTTTCATTGATTTTCCGATTGGAAGCGGCTCCAATCTTTCTACGAGTAATGTGTCATTATTGACTTTTACATTACAGCTTAATACTGCTCCCCAAAAACCCAAAACATCATTAGTGCCGCATTCTGAGAGTGTGAATTCGCTGAAAAGAGCCTTTCCCTTAACAACGCTTGTATCGGTATATCCGCATAATATAATGTTTGTGTTGTTAGGCAGGTGAAAAGTACGTGTTGCCTTAGTGTTTAGAGGATATGGTGGAATACCAATGTTATTTAAAACAGGGCAATTGCAGGTTGCATCATTCTTTTGTGCAAAAACAGAGAGGCTGAATAATAACAATAAACAAGCAGTCAATTTTTTCATAAAAAAAGCTTATGGAGTTTAAACTCCATAAGCCTAAATTACAAAAATTAAAGTTACTTTATTTCGCTGTCCAGGTATTATCGGTTTCATTGGCATCCATATATATGCCATTATCAAGCTTGGCAGACTTAATAGAATTACCGGTTGCAATATGAACAGTAGTTGTTTTCTGATCTTTTTCCCAAACTATCGGGGTTTGGTGGAAAGTACCGGTTGTTCCGTCACTATAAGTTACTACCACATCAAACGGAATAGCAAAACCGCCAACGTTTTTAACTGTAAAGTCGTACCCGCCTTTTACTTCTTTAGCGCCGTCAATGGCCAGATCGCAGTAGCTTGGAGTAAAGAACCAGTTGTTAAAGAACCAGTTCAAATTCTTTCCTGCACCGGTATTCATCGAATAAAAATAATCCCATGGTACTGGGTGTTTTCCATGCCAATTATCCATGTAGTTGTGTAGGGCTTTTTTGAAAAGATCATCGCCCAGCATATCTTTTAATGCTAAATAGCTTAAAGAAGCTTTACCGTACGAGTTATTGCCCGATGCACCTACAATTTGCGGCGATGGGGTGATAATAGTAGGTTCATTTGCGTGATTGCCATGAATCCAGCGATTAACACGGAATGATTTATAAAATTCATCAGCTCCTGCTTTACCTTTTTCGGTCAGGCCTATCAGGTATTCAAATGTAGTTGCCCAGCCTTCATCCATAAATGCGTAAAAGCTTTCGTTAATACCCATGTAGAATGGCATATAAGTATGCGCCTGTTCGTGATCCTGAACCAATTCAGCAAACGCCATATCGCTTTGGTGGCTATCATTCATCATCATTGGATATTCCATATCGGCTGCACCTTGTACTGCAGTTGACTTTGGGAACGGATACTGAACGCCGGGCCAGTTGTTAGAGAACCATTTTAACGAGTAACGGCCAAATTGCACATCGCGATGAAAATCTTTCGAGGTATCAGCAAAAAAAGCTGCCATATTTACGCGACGGCCTGTTTTATCATCAGTTATAACACTTCCTGAATCCCAATCATAGGTATCGCTTACCGATAAAGCTACATCGGTAAGGTTTTTTGAAGTAAATTTCCAGGTGTTGTTTTCATTTTGAGCGGTCACGGTTTTATTAGCCATATCCTGCGCCGTTGCAACGTGTATGGTAGAATCGCTTGTTAACGATGTTTTATACCGTTGAGCTGCAGCAGGCGACAGAACCTCATCCGGGTTTTGAAGCTCGCCGGTAGCCACAACGACAAAATTCTTTGGAGCAGTAACGCTTAGCTTATAATCGTTGAAGTCGTTATAAAACTCAAATCCGCCAAAAGGTTGGGTGTCCCAGCCTTTGTAATCGTCATAAACAGATACACGCGGATAAAAATAAGCGATATAAAAAGTAGTTGGATTAATAATGCTTTCGCGACCACCGCCACGTAGCATCAGGTAGTGCCAGGTAATATCCAGTTTTACCGAATCATGAGGCATTAACGGCTTAGCAAGTGGCATCATATAGTTTGTGCCCGATACAGCAGCATTATCCCATGTACCTTTAGCGCCGTTCACCTTTATATCATCAACCTGTATACCGGCATCTGGGTTTGGAGCGCCGCCACGGCCACCACCACGGTGACTGTTAACTATCAGCTTCATGTTTAAACTATCCAGTTTATCAGGGCTGTTGTTAAAATAGGTAATATGCTCAACACCACTTACGGTACTATGTGGTGGGTTCACAGTAATGGCTATATCATAGCGCCCGTGATTTTCCCAGTAATTTTTTCCGGGTTTACCGGTAATAGTATGCGTGCCTTTGCTGAAAGCCTTTGAAATGTACGATGGCATAGGCAATGAAGTGCCGCCAGTATAAGCCGGTAATTTCTCGAGCGGAGGTATACCCAGCGGGCTGTTTGTATATTGCGCACTGGCACTTAATACAGCCAGCGCCAATAATGCGGTGAAAAAGGTTGATTTAAACATAGAGATTGTTTTTAGTAAATAATAAGTCAGTATAGAGCAAATCTATTCATTTTATTTAAAGTTTAATAATCAGCTTTCAGGATCGTCAAACAATAATTGTTTAACGGGGTTAACTAAGAAATTCCTGCAAACGAATGAATAAGAATAGGTTAGAAAATTTTTCAGATGGGGTGTTCGCCATAGCGGTTACCCTGCTGATATTAAATGTAAGGATACCCAATACAAAAGATGGCGCTGACAATAAACAGCTAAATCACGCGCTTTATAACATGTACCCTCACCTGTTAACCTTTGCCTTTAGCTTTTTGGTGATCGGTGTGTTTTGGGTAGCGCATCACCGTATTTTTAGTTTTGTACGGATATTGGATAGCACCTTGCTGTGGCTCAATATTCTTTATTTATTGTTTGTAGCTGTAATACCGTTAACGGCTGCCATTATATCAGAGAATCCATTTTTACCCACAGCAATCCTTTTTTATACCCTCACCTTGCTCACAATTGCGTTAATGCACTTTATTTTGCTGGAGTATATATTACGCAATAAAACCTTAAAGCACGAAGCTTTGACACGCGATATCTACAAATCGGCACAGCGTACCGCTATCGTTGGGCCAATATGCTATATTATAGCAGCCGGGGCAAGCTTTATAAATGTGTATATCAGCTTTTGCTTTATACTTGGTGCTATGATATTTTATATTTTCTTTTCTGGAAAAAACAAAGTGGAAGAAAAAATGATAATCGTAGCCAAGAAAGAGATCAGCGGCAATTCGGTTTAGGGGCTTAGTTTTCCTACATGGACTCGAACCACGATCTTCAGAGCCAGAATCTGACGTGCTACCATTGCACCATAGGAAAGTAATTTAAACAAAGTTACAGCGTTTTTTATCCAATTAAACTTGTCAAAATAATTTACCTTAGCGTTAATCTAACTGACTAAATACTGGCTATAAACATGAAACGTATTGTTTGTTTTTTATTTGTATTAACTTCTATTACCGCTTATGCACAACGCGCTCAAAAAGCGACTGATCTTGCTGAATTTGTAAACCCGCTTATGGGTACCGATTCAAAACCCGACCTATCAAACGGCAATACCTACCCTGCTATTGCATTACCCTGGGGCATGAACTTTTGGACACCCCAAACCGGCAAAATGGGCAATGGTTGGCAATATCGCTATGATGCTGACAAAATAAACGGATTCAAACAAACCCACCAGCCGTCTCCATGGATGAACGATTACGGTCAATTTGCCATAATGCCAGGCACCGGTAAAATTAAAGTGAGCCAATATGCCCGCGCAAGCTGGTTCTCGCATAAAACAGAAATTGTAAAACCTTACTATTACAGCGTTTATTTAGCCGACCATAATGTAACTGCCGAACTTACTCCAACCGAGCGTTCGGCGCAGTTTAGGTTCACCTATCCCAAAAGCGATAGCGCCTATATTGTTGTTGACGCCTTTGACAGGGGATCATACATCAAAGTAATTCCGGGAGAACGTAAAATTGTGGGTTACTCTACCAAACTTGCACGCGGCCCGGTTGTGAACTTTAAAAACTACTTTGTTATTTATGCTGATAAGCCTATTAGCGCTGCACAAGTTTACAGCGATAGTACAGCTACCGATAAACTGGAATTAACCGCCAACCACGTTAGTGCAACCATCAGCTTTAAAACTAAAGAGGGCGAACAAGTGCACCTACGGGTTGCTTCCTCATTCATCAGCGAAGAACAGGCAGAGCTTAATTTAAAACGCGAACAAGGCAACGACAGCTTTGATGTTGTTGAACAAAAAGCGCATGATGTTTGGAACAAAACACTTAGCCGTTTAACAGTTGAAGGTGGTACTATTGACCAGACACGTACTTTTTATTCGTGCCTGTACCGCATGTTGTTCTTCCCTAATAAGCTATATGAAATAGATGCCTCGAATAAAATAGTACACTGGAGCCCTTATACCGGCAAAACAGAGCCCGGCCGTATGTTTGCAGGTACCGGCTTTTGGGATACCTTTAGGGCTTTGTACCCGTTCCTTAACCTGGTTTACCCGTCTATAAATGCCGAAATGCAGGAAGGGCTGGCAAATGATTTTAAAGAAGGTGGATGGCTGCCCGAATGGTCAAGCCCCGGATATTCAAACGTGATGATAGGCAATAACTCGGCAGCTGTGGTTGGCGAGGCATATGTTAAAGGATTGAGAGGCTATGATATTAACACGCTTTACCAGGCGTTGATACACGGCGCCAATGCCGCCGGGCCGCGCGGCACCGGGCGAACCGGGGTTGAATATTATAATACGTTAGGTTATGTGCCCTATGATGTTAAAATAGATGAAAGCGCCGCCCGTACACTGGAATATGCATATGACGATTTCGCCATTTACCAATTGGGGAAAGCACTACATAAACCTGCAGCAGAAATTGAAATATACAAGCAGCGTAGCATGAACTATAAAAAGCTGTTCGACCCATCAATAGGTTTAATGCGCGGAAAAAATAAAGACGGTAGCTGGGAAACACCTTTCAATCCATTTAAATGGGGCGATGCCTTTACCGAGGGTAATAGCTGGCATTATACCTGGGCGGTTTTTCATGATATACAAGGCCTGGCCGACCTGATGGGCGGCAAGAAAAAGTTTGTTGCCAAACTGGATTCGGTATTTACCCTGCCACCAATTTTTGATGACAGTTACTATCACGGTGTTATCCACGAGATACGCGAAATGCAGATAGCTGGCATGGGGCAATATGCGCACGGCAATCAGCCTATACAGCATATGATATACCTATATAATTACGGTGGCGAACCATGGAAAGCACAATACTGGGCACGCGAAACCATGAACAAACTATACAAAGCCACTCCTGATGGCTATTGCGGCGATGAGGACAACGGGCAAACATCGGCATGGTATGTGTTTTCGGCAATGGGTTTTTACCCGGTATGCCCGGCAAGCGGACAATACGTGTTAGGCGCACCGCTATTTAAAAAGCTAACCGTATCGTTAGAGAACGGTAAAAAGATAGTGATCAACGCACCAAATAATAGTGCAGAGAATAAGTACATCAATACTATGCAATATAACGGTGCAGCTTATGATAAAAATTGGGTAGACCATAGTAGTTTGCTAAAAGGCGCTGTTATTAATATCAGCATGTCGGCAAAGCCCAACAAAAGTAGGGGTGTAAACGATAGTGATGCACCGTATTCGTTATCGAGAGAGAAATAAACATAAAAAAGCAACCTGTCATCCTGAACGGAGTGAAGGATCTTATACGCTTGATAAGTAACCCGCTTTACCCGTCAAATGAATAAGATTCTTCGCTATCGCTCAGAATGACAGTTAGTTTAATTAAATAGTTATGAATAATAAACTTACCATATTATCTGCTTTGTTGCTAACGGCAACGATCACAGCATCGGCTCAAAAAAAGCAGACCAATCTTATTCAATACGTAAAGCCCATTATAGGCACGCAGCGTATGGGGCATACCTACCCTGGCGCTACCGTACCATTTGGAATGGTGCAACTAAGTCCTGAAACGGATACCGCCAGTTATGAATTAAACGGGCGTTATAACCCCGACGTTTATAAATATTGCGCAGGTTACCAATACGACGATAAAACCATAACCGGCTTTAGCCATACTCACTTCAGCGGTACGGGCCACTCAGATTTGGGCGACTTTTTAATTATGCCTACCGTTGGCGCTTTAAAGCTTAATCCCGGCACGGCTGATAAACCGGGCAGTGGCTATCGTTCGGCATTTTCGCACCAAAACGAAGTGAGCGAGGCTAATTATTACAAGGTAAAACTGGATGCCAATAACATTATTGCCGAAATGACCACCAGCGCGCGTGTTGGCTTTCATCAGTATACGTTTCCAAAATCTGACCAATCGCATATTATCCTTGATCTAATGGCGGGCATTTATAACTACCCGGATAAAAACGTGTGGACGTACATGAGAGTGGTAAATGATTCAACCGTGATAGGCTATCGTGAAACCAATGGCTGGGCACGTACACGTACCTTGTATTTTGCCATGAAATTCTCGAAGCCGTTCATTGCCCACGGTTATAAAAAATACGACAAGCGCGAAGTTTACGGCGGCTTTTGGGGCAAATTTAACCAGGTTAAAAACTTCCCTGAAATTGCAGGAAGACAGTTAAGAACCTATTTTGATTTTAAAACCGAAGAGGGCGAAAAAATAAAGATAAAGTTTGCTTTATCGCCAGTTAGTATGGCGGGTGCCTTAAATAATATGCGTGCCGAAATACCGGGTTGGGACTTTAATAAAGTTAAAAATGCCGGGCAGCAGCAATGGGAAAAAGAACTGCATAAAATTGAAATAGACGGCAGCACAGATACTAAGATAGATTTTTATACATCCATGTATCACGCCATGATAAACCCAACGATTTACATGGATGTGGACGGGCAATATAAAGGCTTAGATCAAAACGTACATAAAGCTGTTGGGTTCACCAATTATACTACTTTTTCGTTCTGGGATACCTACCGTGCGTTGCACCCGCTGTTTAATATCATCGAACCAAAACGCAATGCGGATATGGTTAAATCAATATTGGCGCATTTTGACCAAAGTCCGGAACATATGCTGCCTATTTGGTCAAACTCGGGCAACGAAAACTGGTGTATGAGTGGCTATCATAGTGTGGCGGTTATTGCCGATGCGGTGATAAAAGGCAATGCACCGTTCGATACCAAAAAAGCATTGGAAGCCTGCGTAACCACTGCCCGTCATCGTGATTACGAGGGCATAGGCTATTATATGGATATGGGTTATATACCTGATGAAAAGAACGGCAACTCGGTATCATCAACCTTAGAGTATGCTTATGATGATTGGGCCATAGCGCAAATGGCTAAGAAGCTGGGGCGTAATGATATTTATAATGAGTTTATGAAACGGTCGCAAAACTATAAGAATGTTTATGACCCATCCGTGGGCTTTATGCGGGCAAAAAATAGCGAAGGTGTTTTCCGTAAAAAATTCGATCCGTTAACCACAATTAACCAGGGCTTTATTGAAGGTAATTCATGGAATTACACACTATTTGCACCGCAGGACCCCAAAGGGTTAATTAAACTGATGGGCGGCGATAAACGCTTTGTTGGCTATTTAGATTCGCTGTTTACCATGAACCTGCCGGATAAATATTTTGCCGAAACCGAGGACATCACCCGCGACGGCATAATTGGCAATTATGTTCATGGTAATGAGCCATCGCACCACGTAGCCTATCTGTATAACTTTACCGACCAGCCATGGAAAACGCAAGAACGCGTACGCATGATACTGCCGTTAATGTACAAACCTACGCCCGATGGATTAGGCGGCAATGACGATACCGGGCAAATGAGCGCTTGGTATATTTTTACATCGTTGGGTTTCTACCCTTTCGCACCGGCATCTGATAGGTACGAAATTGGCAGTCCGGCTGTAAACCACGCCGTTATACGGTTAGATAATGGCAAAACATTCACCATTAACGTAAATAACCAGGGTGATAAAAACGTGTACGTCCAAAAAATGCTGTTGAATGGCAAACCATTGAACCAGTTGTCTATAACCCAGGCTGATATTATGAAAGGCGGGGAATTGACCTTTTTTATGGGGGATAAACACCGTTAGAGATAAGTTAATTGGAGATTAGTGATAGTTGACTAGTGTTCCAATTTGGAAATGGAACACTTGGAATGCTCTGAACACCCATTAGTTCGTGTACAGCTTATCACTTGGTAATTACTTTTGTGTGCTTCGTAATATTTTAATAGATAGCTAATTAAAACTTGCTACTTATTTATATTAGCGATAGATTTGATATATAATCCCTTCGCTATGGTAACATATAAAATTAACGTTAACAACAAGGTAATGACGGTTAACGCCGACCCGGATACCCCGCTATTGTGGGTACTACGTGATCACTTAAATTTAGTGGGTACAAAGTTTGGCTGCGGCATTGCGCAATGCGGCGCCTGTACCGTGCATGTAAATGGCTCGGCAGTGCGCTCATGCTCCATGCCTGTTGCTTCGGTAACCGACTATAAAATAACCACTATTGAAGGCTTAAGTGCCGATGGTACGCACCCGGTACAAAAAGCCTGGAGCGAAATTGATGTGCCGCAATGCGGTTATTGCCAGGCGGGCCAAATGATGGCTGCCGCGGCATTGCTGAAAAAGAACCCACACCCAACTGATAATGATATTGATGCTGCCATGACCAACATTTGCCGTTGTGGTACGCATTACCGTATACGCAAAGCGATACATACCGCAGCTATGGAGGGCGCAACCAAATGATAAATGAATCTGTATCAAGGCGCGACTTTGTAAAAGTGACCGCTATAGCCGGTGGCGGCATTATGGTGGGTTTTAGCTTGTTAACCGATGCCGAACCCATAAAAACAGCCGGGGCAGTATTTTCACCTAACGCTTATGTTTCCATAGATGCAAACGGATTGGTAACATTAATGTCGCCTAACCCCGAAATAGGCCAGGGGGTAAAAACCGCCCTGCCAATGATATTAGCCGAGGAGCTAGATGTAAAATGGGATGCGGTAGAAGTAAATATGGCCCCGCTTGACGCTAAATTTGGTAACCAAACCGCCGGAGGCAGCGGAGCTATCAGAAGTAGATTTATGCCCATCCGTAATGCCGGTGCTACCGCAAGGATGATGCTGATAAGTGCTGCCGCCAAGGAATGGAGCGCAAACGAAGACGATTGCTATGCCGAAAATGCCTTTGTAATTCATAAACCAACCGGTAAAAAATTAGGATATGGCGAATTATCATCAAAAGCAGCATTACTGCCGGTGCCAACTTCTATAAAATTAAAAGATCCGAAAGATTTTAAAATAATAGGTACAAGGGTACATAATATTGATAACCATAAAATAATAACTGGTCAGCCGCTATATGGTATTGACACCCGCCGCGAGGGGATGTTGTTTGCCGTTTCCGCTCGTCCGCCTGCGTATGGCAAAACTTTAAAATCTTTCGATGACACCGAAACACGTAAAGTAACCGGTGTTAAAAACGTAGTAAAGGCAGGCAATGTGGTAGCGGTTTTAGCTACCTCAACATGGGCTGCCCGTAAAGGCCGTGACATGCTGAAAGTTGTTTGGGAGGATACCGGCAAACTGGAAAGTACCGTTGAACATAATTTAGCTTTTATAAACTTCATATCTCAACCAGCGGAAACGCCTTCAAGAAACGATGGCGACATTAATGCTGCGTTAGCGGCAGCCCCGAAAGTAATAGAGGCGGTTTATGAACTGCCGGCACTATCGCATGCCAATATGGAGCCGATAAACTTTTTTGCGGATGTTCGCGGCGATAAAGTTGAGCTTTACGGACCAACACAGGTTCCTGCAAGTTTACGCTCAAATGTTGCCAAGGCATTAAATGTTCCGGCAGAAAATATAACGTTAAGTATGCCAAGGCAAGGCGGCGGTTTTGGCCGCAAACTGCAAACCGATAACGGTGTTGAAGCGGCATTAATATCGCAAGCTGCAAAAGTGCCTGTACAAATGCTTTGGATGCGTGAAGACGATATGCAGAGCGATTGGTATCGCCCGGCCAGTATGTTTAAATACCGCGCTGCTATTGGGGCTGATAATACAATTTCTGCCTGGTATAATAACGGTGCCGTAATGGCTGCGGGACAACGTGCGTCGGCCAATATTCCAAATGGTTTTCCGGCAGGATCAATTCCAAACTTCAGGGCCGATAATCATCCACTGATAACTAATATAACAACAGGCCCGTGGCGTGCGCCTACCAGCAACGCCGCCTGCTTTGCCGATGAAAGCTTTTTAGATGAGCTGGCGCATGAAATGAAGAAAGACAATGTTGCCCTGCATTTAGAGTTGATTGATAAAGCGCAAAAACAATTGGTGGGCAATAAACCTAATTATGATGTAGCAAAGTATAAAAGTGTTATAGACCTGGTTACCGAAATGAGCGGCTGGGGCAAACCTAAAAAGGCCAATGTTTACCAGGGTTTTGCAGCGCACTTCTCTTTCAGTACTTATGCGGCACATGTGGCAGAGGTTACCAAAGCTGCCGATGGCAAATTAAGGGTAACAAAAGTTTATTGCGCCGTAAATTGTGGCAAAGTAATAAACCAAAGCGGTGCCGAGAATCAGGTGGAGGGTGCGATAGTTGACGGCTTAAGCCATGCTTTATTTGCTAAGGTAACCTTTAATAAAGGCGTAGTTGAGCAAACTAATTTCCATACGTATAAGTTTTTGCGCATGAAGGATGCGCCTATTGAGGTAATTGTAAAATTTGTACAATCAGAAGATGCGCCTACTGGCTTAGGTGAACCCGGGTTACCACCGGTAGCGCCTGCTGTGGGTAATGCCATTTTTGCAGCAACCGGCAAACGTTACCGTAAGTTGCCTTTTGAGTTAGCATAAATATTATTTTACGTCCCCATTTGTATCAGAAAATGATATGAATGGGGACTTCCTTTTATATAATGCCTTTAACATAAGGTAAATTATTTGCTAACATTAGTGTATAAACCTAATATTCAATATCTTTGCCTCCCAATTAGTCTATTGATTGACGCCCAGAGCAATACTAAATGAAATATACCCTACTAATTATTTTTTGTGCACTAAGCCTAACAACATCGGCGCAGTTTTGGAAAAAGAAAAAACCGGCACCTGTTGTTGAAGAAGTATATCCACGATTTCCGGAAGTAGATCAACCTGTTTGTTACACCGTAATAGCTGTTACTGACGTAAAATTAAATATGCCCGATGTGGTTTTTACTCCGTTCAAAAAAACCACATTTGAAATTGAAATGGCAGAAGATGTAGTAATGACAGAGGCCAAACACCATATGCGTTTCCGTGAATATAAACAAGCCAGTTATAATTTTAGCGACCTGTCTGATCTGTATATTTTACAAAACAGGTTCTCTGAAGCCAAATGGTATTTACTGCAAAGCAATGAAATATCGCGCAGCCTTAAAGATGATCGCCATACAATTGCGAACCTTCTTACTTTGGCAGCTATCAAAATCAACCTGGGCGAAGCAGGATTAGCAAAAACCGACCTGCAGGAAGCATATACGCTTGCCAATGCGAATGGGTTTACAGTCGATGCATCGGCTATTGATAAAAGAATAAGCGATCTGCAGGTAAATAAACTTAATTCCCAAAAAGCAGTATTAAGGTATGCCGAAGCCGTAGAGAAAAGTAATAAACATCAATAAAATTACGTTCTGTACCGTATCAAATGCGCTTATCTATAATAAAACAGTAAAACTTTATTGTAATATTGTTATTTCTAAATAAAAGGCAGGCTTTTTGTGTGTCTGATTATTTACATTAGTAACTAATTTTTTTGTATTTCGTATTTGATGTTCTATTTAATCCCTGACTTAAAGAAAGTAAAAGATATGTTTAAGAGATTTTATATTGTGTTGGTGCTTGGCGCCGCACTTGCCTGCCACGCTGCTGTGCCTACCCCAAAACCTATGGTTAAAGTTCCCGGTTCAAACAACCTGGAACCTACAATTAAGCAAAGTGTTGTTTGTAAAACGGTAGCCGAGCTTATCAATCAATATAACTATAAAAAAGTTCCTCAAAATGATTCGCTTTCTGTGCTGATCTATAATCGCTATTTAAAATCATTGGACGATAATCATAATTACCTGCTGGCATCAGACGTTGCTGAGTTTAGCAAGTTTAAAACCACAATGGATGATGATCTTAAAAGTGGCAACCTGAATAATATATTTTATATGTTTAATGTATTCCAGAAAAGATACGAAGAACGTATTAATTACTCTATTGCACAGTTAGATAAAACCTTCGATTTTACAAAAGACGAATCATTTGTTTATAACAGGGAAAAACTACCTTTTGCTGCTTCAGAAAATGATTTGAATGCAGATTGGAACAAACGTGTAAAATACGATATGCTTAACCTGATGCTGGCCAGTACTGATGTTGCTAAAAATAAGGCCACGCTAAAAGAACGTTACCAAACATTGTTAAAGCAAATTACACAGTTAGAGGCCGACGACGTTTTCCAAATGTTTATGGATGCCTTTACAGGTTCTGTCGACCCACATACCGAGTATTTTAACCCGCACAATGCGGCTAATTTTAAAATGGAAATGACCCGCCAGTTGGAAGGCATTGGTGCTACGCTGCAAGTTAAAAACGAATATGTAAGTATTTTAAGTATCGTTCCTGGCGGGCCTGCCGATAAAAGCCACTTAATAAACGTTGGTGACCGTATTGTAGCAGTAGCTCAAGGCAAAGACGGCGAATTCCAGGATATTATAGGCTGGCGCATTGATAACGCTATAAAACTGATACGTGGTACTAAAGGCACCCTGGTTAAATTAAAACTATTGCCTCAAAATAAAAATGCCGGTGATAAGCCAACGATTGTAGAAATTATACGTGAAAAAATTGTATTGCAGGATCAATTAGCTAAAGAAGAGATACGCACCTATAACAGCAATGGTAAAACATTGAAGATCGGTATTATTAACGTACCGGCATTTTATAGCGAAACCGGCAGTTCAAGACCGGGCGATCCGAAATATCATACCACTACCTATGACGTAAAACTAATTTTAGATACCCTAAAAAGCAAAGGGGTAGACGGCATTGTGATGGATCTGCGCGAAGATGGTGGCGGTTCATTGGCTGAAGCTATTTCTCTTTCGGGATTATTTATAAAAACCGGTCCTGTGGTACAGGTACGCGAAGATTCTAATAAAATAGAAGTTGACAGCGATAACGACCCTTCAGTTGCATGGGATGGCCCTATGGCAATATTGGTTGATCGTTTCAGCGCATCAGCATCTGAAATATTCTCGGGCGCTATGCAAGATTATGGCCGCGCAATCATCATCGGTACACAAACCTACGGTAAAGGTTCTGTGCAAACACAAATAGACCTTGACCAGGCTATTCCAACTTCTATACAAGAGCAGGTTAAAGCTATGATGAACAACAGCAATAACAAAACAGCCAGTAACGCTACCAATGGTAGGGCTGTTGTAATGCCGTCAACCGGCGCTGAAAGCACATTTGGCCAGTTAAACTTAACTATAGCTAAGTTTTATCGCGTAACCGGTAATTCAACCCAGCACAGGGGGGTAATGCCCGATATTAAGTATCCGTCGGCTATACCATTGGATAAGTATGGCGAAGATACCGAGCCATCGGCTATGCCTTTTGATATGATCCCCAAAAGCGATTATACCAAAGTTGGCGACTTTAGTAATGTTATACCAGAGCTGGCCAAACTACACGATCAACGCATGAGTACCGATGCCAGCTATAAAGTTTTTATGCAGGATCTTGACGATTACAAAAAGAGCGAAACTGAAAAAACAGTTACCTTAAACCAGGTAAAACTGAAAGCACAACGTGATGCCGATGAGCAAAAATCATTTGACCGCGACAATGCCCGCCGTGTAGCTTTAGGTTTACAGCCATTGAAAAAAGGCGACCCTAAACCAAAACATGAAGACCTTGATTTCTTTAAATTTGAAGCTGGCCAAATATTAATAGATTATATTAATATAGGCAAAAAAGTCACCCAGGTTACTCCAAAAGGAAGTTTTTAAAATCGATATAAAGAAAACAAAAGTCCCCAGATAAATTATCTGGGGACTTTTGTTTTAAAACCAATTTGCTTTATTTAGGTTATTCTATCTATGGCCAAACGTTCCCTGCTTGAGTTTACCGACACCGGTATTTATTGCGCCACGGGGAAATTTTATATAGATCCATGGAAACCGGTTGACGATGCAGTGATTACCCATGCACATGCAGACCATGCCTATCCCGGACATAAACATTATTTGGCGCATCATTTATCAAAAGAAGTTTTGTTGTACCGTTTGGGAGCTATTAACCTGCATACTGTTGAATATGGTGAAACGGTGATTAAAAACGGTGTGCAAATTTCGTTATACCCCGCCGGGCATGTTATTGGTTCGGCACAAATACGTGTTGAACACAAAGGTGAAGTTTGGGTTGTATCCGGCGATTATAAAACCGAGGACGACGGCATATCTACGGCTTTTGAGCCGGTTAAATGCCATCATTTTATATCTGAATGTACGTTTGGCATGCCCGTTTACCAGTGGAAACCACAGGCACAAATATTTAATGAAATAAATAACTGGTGGCGGCATAATGTGGAAGTCGGAGTGGCTACAGTATTAGTAGGTTATTCGTTAGGTAAGGCGCAACGCATCTTGCAAAACCTCGATCTTTCTATAGGAAAAGTTTATACACATGGTGTCATTGAAAATACCAATGAGGCGCTACGGCGTAATGGCGTGGTCCTTAACCCAACAGAACGCATTACATTTGATACGCTTAAAGAAGATATAAGTAAAGGACTGGTAATTGCTCCGCCATCATCTGTTGGTACGCCATGGATGCGCAAGTTTCAGCCTTATAGTTTTGGTTATTGCTCGGGCTGGATGGCTATACGTGGAGCAAAACGCCGCCGTGCGGCCGACAGGGGCTTTACGCTATCAGACCATGCCGATTGGGATGGCCTGATAAGTGCTATTGATGCCACAGGCTGCGAAAAGGTTTACTTGACCCATGGTTACACCGCACCATTTACCCGTTATTTAAGAGAGATAGGTTTTGATGCGCACGAAGTACATACGTTATATGGCGATGATGAAGGTGCTTCCCAGGAGGCATTACCAGAAGAACAATTTAGTGAAGGCGTTAATCAAAAAGTCTCCCCTTTAGGGGGAGATTTAGAGGGGGCTAGTGTGACATGAAAGCCTTTGCCCAGCTATTTCTATCGCTTGATGAAACCAATAAAACCAACGAAAAAGTTAAGGTTTTAAAGGATTATTTTACTAACGTGCCCGATACCGATAAAATGCACATGCTGGCGCTGTTTACCGGGCGGCGACCCAAAAGGCCCATCAACTCTACCCTGATAAAAAACTGGGCGTTGGAAGTATCGAACATCCCCACCTGGTTATTTGAAGAAAGCTACCATGTTGTTGGTGATCTGGCTGAAACCATGGCGCTGTTAATGGACGATACCGATGCCAGCAGCAACAAAACATTGACTGAATGGATAGCCGAAATAAATGAGATAGGCAAAAAGACTGAAGAGGAAAAAAAGGTATGGCTGCTATCATCATGGGATATGCTGGATATGCAGGAACGTTTTGTATTTAACAAATTGCTAACCGGTAGCTTTAGGGTTGGCGTATCGCAAAACCTGGTGATAAAGGCGCTGTCGGATACTTCCGGCATTGATGCGCCAATACTAACTCATCGAATTATGGGTAGTTGGATGCCAGAAACATATACCTATGCTCAGCTGATAGAAGAACAGGATGCAGCCGCCAATATCTCGCGTCCTTATCCTTTTTTTCTGGCTTACCCTATACAGGAAACCTCGGAAAAGCAAAAGTCGGCAGATGATTTGGAAACGGCCTTAGGCAATGTCAATGAATGGCAAGCCGAATGGAAATGGGACGGTATACGTGCACAAATGATAAAGCGTGGCGGCGAAATATTTATATGGAGCCGGGGCGAGGATCTGGCAACAGAAAAATTCCCCGAACTGCATCCGTTTTTAAATGCCCTGCCGGACGGTACTGTACTGGATGGTGAAATATTAAGTTTTACAAATGGCCTGCCAATGCCATTCAATGTTTTGCAAACGCGTATTGGCCGTAAAAATCTCAGCAAAAAAATATTGGAAGAGAGTCCAGTCGCTGTAATAGCGTACGATTGTTTAGAATACAATGGCGAGGACATCCGCTATAAAACACAAAGCGAGCGCAGGGAAATATTGGAAGGGCTGCAAGCGGCTACCGCCTTTCGGGAGATATTCCGCATATCGGCATTAATACAATTTAACACTTGGCAGGAGTTAGGGGAAATAAGGGAGCAATCACGGGCAATGATAGCCGAAGGCATAATGTTAAAACGTAAAAAAGCCCCCTACCAAGTAGGCCGAAGGCGTGGCGACTGGTGGAAATGGAAAATAGACCCGTTATCAGTAGATGCGGTAATGATATATGCGCAAAAAGGTCATGGCCGCCGTGCCGACCTGTATACCGATTACACCTTTGCCGTTTGGGACGGCGACAAGTTGGTACCATTTGCCAAAGCCTATTCAGGATTGACCGATATAGAAATTAATAAAGTAGATTATTTCATTAAGCGCAATACATTAGAAAAGTTTGGCCCGGTACGCACCGTAAAACCTGAATTGGTTTTCGAAATAGGGTTTGAAGGGATCAATAAATCAACCCGCCATAAATCGGGCATAGCATTGCGTTTTCCGCGCATACTGCGGTGGCGGCACGATAAGCCAAAAGAAGAAGCCGACACCATTGAAAGTTTAAGAGCGTTGTTGGGAGAATAAAGTCTACATACTTTGTCAACAATTTAAACTTATTGCTTAACAACTCAATTCACATCCTATATTTGCAGCGAATTGAATCTACTGCAATGACAACTAAAAAAGGCTTTACTACTACCCTGCTACATTCCGACCGTTTAAAAAAACCTGAACACGGCGCTTTACATAAGCCCATTCACACTTCAGTAACGTACGGTTATGATGATGTACAGGATTTGGTAGATATATTTCAAAACAAAAAAAGTGGCTTTGCCTATTCACGCCAGGGTAACCCAACGGTTAGCGCTTTAGAGCATAAGGTAACGCAAATGGAAAATGGCTTTGCTACCATTTGTTTTTCAACCGGCATGGCAGCCATATCGTCAACCGTTATCGCTTTGATAAAACACGGCGACCATATTTTAGCCAGCTCGTTCTTATTTGGTAATACCCGCAGCGTTTTCCAATCGTTTATGGATATGGGTATTGATATAACTTTTACCGATGCCACATCAGTAGAAAACATAAAGGGTGGGTTAAAGCCAAACACCAAAATGGTTTTTGTAGAAACCATAGCTAACCCCGCCACACAAATTGCCGACCTGGAAGCCATTGGCAACCTATGCCAGGAAAAAGGCATTATTTATATGGTAGATAATACCATGACATCGCCCTATTTATTTAAACCTATAGATGTTAAAGCCAGTTTGGTCATTAACTCATTAACCAAATACATTGGCGGGCATGGCAACGCTTTGGGCGGCAGCATTACCGATACCGGACTATTTAACTGGGCCTACTTCACAAATATTTTTGAAGGATTTAAAACACAGGTAAAGCCCGAAAATTTGGGCATCACCCAGATAAGAAAAAAAGGTTTACGCGATGCAGGTGGCACACTTGCACCCGAGGCGGCACATTCGCTTTCGGTAGGGTCAGAAACATTGGCTTTGCGTATGGAAAGGTCATGCAATAATGCTTTGGCATTAGCCAATTATTTTGAAGGGCACCCGAATATTAAGAAAGTGTTTTATCCGGGAATACTCACCCATCCGCAGCACAATATGGCAAAAAAACTATTTAAAAGTTTTGGTAGCCTGATGAGTATTGAACTGGATGAAAAATTGGACTGCTTCCCATTTCTAAACAAACTGCAACTGGTGGTAAAGTCAAGCAACCTGGGCGATACGCGTACTTTAGCCATTCCCGTAGCTCATACTATATTTAATGAATTAGGACCTCAAAAACGTGCCGAAATGGGTATATCTGATAATTTGATAAGGCTATCAATAGGTATTGAAGATATAGAAGATTTGATGGAAGATTTCAAGGTTGCGTTGGGGTAGAATATCGATCTTTATAATCCCGAAATCGCTACGCTCTCGTATCGTTTCCATTATAAATGCTCAAATAGCTTTCATAACGCGATAGTTCAATCTCGCCGTTTTCTAAGGCTTGCAACACGGCGCAGCCCGGTTCGTTGATGTGGCGGCAGTTATTAAATCGACACTGGTGCATTAAAGCGCGCATCTCTGGGAAATAACGGCCCAGCTCGTGTTGTTCAATATCAATTATGCCTAACTCTCGTATACCGGGTGTGTCTATGATCGATCCGCCTTGGGGCAGTTCGAACATCTCGGCAAAGGTAGTGGTATGCATACCCTTGTCACTCCATTCAGATACTTCACCGGTGCGTAATTCCAATTGAGGTAGTAAAGCGTTTATCAACGTAGATTTGCCGACTCCTGAATGCCCCGAAAACAACGTTACCTTATCTTTAAGCAAGGCCTGCACCTTGTCGATATTAGCACCTTTTAATGCAGAAACCTCGTAACATGGGTAGCCAATATTTTCATAAATGGCTTTATAATCCGCTAATATCTCCAGACCCTCGTCGCTAAACAGGTCCAGTTTATTAAATATCAGTACAGCAGGAATATCATAAGCCTCGGCAGTAACCAAAAAGCGGTCAATGAAGCCTAACGAGGTACGCGGCGACGCCAGCGTAACGATCAATAATGCCTGGTCAAGATTGGCAGCTATTATTTGCGCCTGTTTTGACAGGTTGATAGACTTACGTATAATATAGTTTTTTCGTTGATGCAAATTGGTAATTACCCCGGTACCTTGATCCGGTTCCATTTCAAAGTCAACAACATCGCCAACGGCAAGCGGGTTAGTAGTAGTAATTCCTTTAATGCGAAACTTTCCTTTTATACGGCAATCAATCCTCTCGCCGCCGGGTGTTTGCACCTGGTACCAGCTTCCGGTTGATTTAGTTATTAGTCCCTGCATATCAACGCGCAATTTAGGAAAGATAACAGGCATTGAAAAAATAAAACTAAATCCATTTGCTTATTAAAATAATATCTACTTACTTTACAGACATTATATGATAATCACTATCACCACAACAACTATGACAACAACCACCGGAAATCCCGGAGGAAGATAGTCGTATGGTGTAAAATATAAAACCAAATGAAAGCCTTCCTCTCAAAAAGAGGAAGGCTTTTTTATTTAATGATAATATGAAAGTTTTAAAATTTGGCGGTACATCGGTAGGGACCTCAGAAAGTATTCAAACCCTGATTGACATTTTAAAGATGGAAGTTGATGGTGTTCACAAGCCAGTGGTTGTTTTATCGGCCATGAGCGGTGTAACCAACCTGCTTTTAACTATGGCAGAGGATGCAGCCAAAGGCAACGATTTTACCGCGCCCTTAGCCGAACTGGAACGCCGCCATTTTGATGTTGTAAAAAGCCTGTTAACAGTGCAGCACCAAAACCCGGCATTTACACGATTAAAGATCCACTTTAACCAGTTGGAAGACCTGTTGCAAGGAGTTCTTGCCCTGCGTGAACTCCCCCTAAAAACCCGCGACCAGATATTAAGTTATGGCGAACGCTGCTCAACACTTATGATCAGCAAAATAGCAGCGCAATATTTCCCTGAGGCTATATTTGTTGATGCCTCTGAACTGATAAAAACCGACAGTTCTTTTGGACAGGCAAGGGTAAATACCGAATTGACTGAAATGCTGATCCGAGCCTATTATAAAGAAAATGATGACAAAATGCTGTTTGTCACAGGGTTTATAGCTAGCAACGACGCGGGGCAAATAACCACGTTGGGGCGTGGCGGCAGCGATTATACCGCCGCTATATTTGGCTCGGCGCTTAATGCGTCCGAGATACAAATATGGACAGATGTTAACGGCATGATGACTGCCGATCCGCGGATGGTTGAAAAAGCGTTTTCACTGGAAGAGCTAACCTATACCGAGGCAATGGAGCTATCGTACTTTGGCGCCAAGGTAATCTATCCGCCAACCATGATACCGGCATTTTTAAAAAAGATACCCATTGTAATTAAAAACACATTTGATCCGCAGTTTGCAGGTACTGTAATTAAGTATCATTGTAAACCGTCAAACCTGCCCATAAAAGGTATATCATCTATCAATAATATCAGCATATTAAATATAGAAGGCAGTGGCATGGTAGGTAAATCGGGATTTAGCGGCAGGTTATTTTCTTTGCTGGCGCGAGAGCAGATCAACGTAATATTAATTACACAATCTTCATCAGAACATAGTATAACTTTTGCTATACAACCCGATGATACCGAACGCGCCCGCCAGGCAATAGAACAGGAATTTGAATTGGAACTACTAGCAAAAAAACTGGAGCAGGTAGTAATTGAAGAGAACCTGGCAATTTTAGCAGTAGTTGGCGAAAACATGAAAGAAACACCCGGCGTGTCGGGCAAACTGTTTCACTCGTTAGGGCGTAATGGTGTCAATGTAAGGGCTATAGCTCAGGGATCATCAGAATATAATATCTCTATTATTCTGTCGTCGCGCGATTTAGCTAAAGCTTTAAATGCGGTGCACGATGCTTTCTTTTCGCAGCTTACCAAAACGCTTTATGCTTTTTGTTTGGGCATCGGCAATATTGGAAAAACACTGTTTAAGCAATTAAACGAACATTCTGAATTTTTACAACAAAATAATGGGATACAGGTAAAAATAGCCGGTATAAGCAATACCCGTAAAATGTTGTTTTATACCGATGGATTATCGTTGGATAATTGGGAAGATGAGTTAAATCAATCGGGCGAAAAGGCCGATCTTGAAATTTTTGTTGCCCGTATGCAAAGTATGAATTTGCCGAATTGTGTATTTATTGACAATACAGCCAGCCCCAAGCCTGTTGAGTTTTATGAGGATGTGCTCAAATCAACCATATCTATTGTTACGTGTAATAAAATAGGCAACTCGGCAGGTTATTGCCAGTATAAAACTTTCAGGGACACCGCACGTCAGCATGGCGTTGATTTTTTCTACGAAACCAATGTAGGCGCGGGCTTACCTATCATCCGCACTTTAAAAGATCTGATGAACAGCGGTGACCGGGTACAACGAATTGAAGCGATATTATCGGGCACTATTTCCTTTATATTCAACAATTTTAAGGGCGATGTTAGTTTTCACGATATTGTTAAACTGGCGCAGGTAAAGGGGTATACAGAGCCTGACCCACGCGACGACCTGCGCGGCACCGATTTTATGCGCAAAATGCTGATACTTGCCCGCGATGCCGGGTACGCTTTAGAAGCAAACGATATAGCAATAGAAAACATACTGCCTAAAACCTGTTTAGCAGCTCAAACTGTTGATGATTTTTACATGGCTTTAAAAGCAGATGATACTTATTTTACTAACCTGAAAAATAAAGCCGACGCGGAAAATAAGGTGTTGAGGTATATTGGCAAACTGGATAATGGGAAGGTATCCATCACCCTGCAAATGGTTGGTGAAAGCCACCCGTTTTTTACATTATCGGGCAGTGATAATATTATCTCGTTCACTACCGACAGGTATAAAGAACGCCCGCTGGTAGTAAAAGGCCCCGGTGCGGGCGCAGAGGTTACAGCCGCAGGTGTGTTTGCCGATTTGATAAATGTGGGGACTGCTTAAGCCCCCTAATCCCCTAAAGGGGGAATAATAGTTTGATTATATGGAAAAGAATATACAAGAATTAAATAAGCCGCTTACCATATTAGCTTCCCCTTTAGGGGGCGGGGGGGGCTCCATTCATGTTTTTGCCCCGGCTACCGTTGCCAATGTAGTATGCGGGTTTGACATTTTAGGCTTCGCGGTTAATGAGCCGGGCGACGAGGTTGTGATGCGCGTTACCAATAAGCCGGGCATTACCATTAGTAAAATTACCGGGGATAATGGTCGTCTGCCGCTTGATCCGGCAAAAAATACAGTGAGCGTAAGTGTAAAACACTATTTAGAAAGTGTTGGGCGGGTTGATATAGGGTTAGATATAGAATTGCATAAAAAGATGCCTATTGGTAGTGGCCTGGGTTCAAGCTCGGCAAGCACAGTAGCCGGATTGTTTGCTGCAAAAACATTGTTGGGTGATGATTCTGATCCGGTAAAGCAATTGCCTTTTGCCATGAAGGGCGAGGAAATGGCCTGTGGGCACGGGCATGCTGATAATGTTGCACCTTCCCTGCTGGGGGGCTTCGTGTTGATACGCAGCTATGAGCCATTGGATGTGGTAAGGCTTCCGCACCCTAAGGGATTATATTGCGCCATTGTTTTTCCTGATATAGATGTGCCAACCCGCGAGGCCCGGCAAATTATCCGCAATAAGATTTTACTGAAAGACGCGGTTACCCAATGGGGAAATATTGCAGGCTTGGTAAGCGGGCTGTTTATGAATGATATTGATTTAATAGGCCGCAGTATGCAGGATATTTTGGTGGAACCCGTCCGCTCTATGCTGATACCCGATTTTTATAAAATGCGCGAAATTGCCATGGGAATGGGTGCGGTAAGTTTTGGCATATCCGGCTCGGGGCCATCGGTTTTTGCGTTTACGCGGGATGAAGAAACGGCTAAATTGATCACCCAAAAACTACAACAGCATTTAACAAGTATTCAAATCGGCTCCAACATTTATGTATCTACCATCAATGATAATGGACCAAGAATTTTAGGATAAAATGAAACTATATAGTACCAACAACTCATCAACACGGGTGAGTTTTAAAGAGGCCGTTTTTAACAGTATGCCGCAGGATAAGGGCTTGTATATGCCTGTAGATATACCACGTTTAGACGATAAATTTATCAACAACCTGGATAGCTATACTTTGCCCGAAATAGCCTTTCATGTCGCTAAAAATTTATTGGGCGATGATATACCCGAGGGTGATTTGAAAGCTATTATAGAGGATGCCATAAACTTTTACGCCCCAATTGTTGAACTGGAACAAAACGTTTATGTGCTTGAACTTTTTCACGGGCCGTCATTAGCGTTTAAAGATTTTGGCGCTCGGTTCATGAGTAGGGTAATGAGCTATTTTTTAGAAGAAGGCGAAAAACAACTTGATGTATTGGTAGCAACATCGGGCGATACAGGTGGTGCGGTGGCCCTTGGTTTTTTAGGCGTACCCAACACAAGAGTTACTATTTTATATCCTAAAGCAAAGGTTAGTCATATCCAGGAATTGCAGTTAACTACCAACGGGCAAAACATCCGCGCTATTGAGGTTGACGGCACTTTTGACGATTGCCAGGCATTGGTGAAGCAGGCTTTTAATGATAAAGAGTTGAATGAAAAATTCAGGCTAACATCTGCCAATTCCATTAACATAGCAAGGTTGATGCCGCAAACCTTTTATTATTTTGATGCTTATTCACAGGCACTAAAAGAGGGAAAAGACAAGATAGTTTTCTCGGTGCCAAGCGGCAACTTCGGTAATATAGGCGCAGGATTATTAGCCTGGAAAATGGGTTTGCCGGTTCAGCATTTTATTGCCGCTACTAATGCCAACGATACCGTGTCCCGCTTTTTGGAAACCGGTGTTTATCAGCCTAAGCCATCCGTCGCTACACTTGCAAACGCAATGGATGTTGGCGATCCAAGTAACTGGGTACGCATTGCTGATATGTTTAAAGCTGACATGGGCCAGCTCAATAAATTGGTAACCGGTTATAGTTATGATGACGAACAAACCATAAAAGCTATACAATGGATCTATGACGCGTATAAGTATGTGGCTTGTCCGCATACAGCAATTGCATGGCAGGCGTTAAAAGACTGGCAACAAAATCATCCTACCGATACAATAGGCATATTTTTATCTACTGCACATCCTTGTAAGTTTCCGAAGGCTTTCCCGGATAAAATTGCTGCTGAAATTGCAGTTCCTGCGTCAATAAAAGCATTGGAGAATAAGCCTAAGCAAGCGGCTAAATTGGGTAAGGATTTTGAAAGATTTAAGGAGTATTTATTACAACATAAATAAGCGACGCCTCATTGCTATTCACAGACAAAGCTTCCTTGAAACTTAAACGCGATGCCTTCATCGGTAACTAATTCTGCATTAACTTTTGCTAGTAGTTCTTCTATTATATAATTCAGTTCCAGTTGCAGTGTGCTGGTTTGCTGCGGGTCGACAATAGTTAAGAATTTAAGATTATCTGCTTTTTCTAAACGATAAGGCGTCCCCATCGCACTTTCAAAAACCTCTTTTATCATTTGTACCATGCATGCCCCGGGTAAAACAGGATGATCGGGAAAGTGGCCGGTAAATATTTCATGCTGCGCATCCAGTTCCAGCACGGCATGGATCACACTGTCGGTATGGTCTATGGCAATGATGTGATATAGCGAATCTTTTAGCATGCAGAAACCAGCATTAATGAATGGTAAATATTTTGGTAATGGTTGTAAATTAATATTCTTTTGGGTTTAATGTTTCCATCAGCAACAATAGCCGGGACGGACACATTTTTAATACAATTTGCCGCCAGCCATAAAGCAAACGACGTTGAGGTTGGGTAATCGCCGCATAAGTGTTTGTAATTACCCAATGCCTTGCCTGCGAACAACCCGCTATTTAATCCATCATACACCGCGTCATTTTTTATATCGCCGTTTTTCCCGGTGATAATCAAATCAACATCACTGATATTCAACGAGTACAATGCTAAAAAATTGCTGACTTGTTTTTCAATAGCTGCATTATCTTTTGGTTTATAAAAAGTTTTTAGTCCGTTAAATTCAGCTAAACTATCAGCCGAGTTTTCACCCGATAATAAAAAGAATGCTGCTCCCTCGCCGCTAATAGTACCTTTTGATTGCTCGCCAAACAAGGCCAGGTTCGAAATGGGTTTTCTTTTGAACAATCCAAGGCGGGTTAAAATAATAAAGCCGGCATCAACCATTTCTTCGGTGGCGCCTACTAATACATTATCAACTTCGTTTTCATTAAGCAGCATTAAACCGTCTATCAACGCATTTTCAAAAGATACACCTTTGTGTACAAATGTATTGTTGTAGTTATGGCATTTTAACATTAAGGCTATTTGCGCCGCAACGGTATTGTGTGTAGATTGGATGAAAGCTGTTGGCGGCAGCATTTCTTCGTTCATCTCCACAATACGGGTTAAAAACGTAACCGTATCTTCCATACAGCCAAAAGCCGTTCCTGTAATTATGGCACCCGGCATTTCTACTCCGGCTTTTTCCAAACAATCGTGTGCGGCTGAGACACCCATCTTTATCACATGGCTCATGCGCCGTATTTGTTTGGGATCAATAAACGCTTTATAATCCGGTTCTATTGCTGATAAACGCGTTCCGATATATTCTACCGGTTCGTTCAAAAAGCTGTCGACCTCAAAAGTTTTTTGCGGAGAGATACTGGAAGCTGCGCGTATATAAACCTTCATTTTATACCTCCGAAAATATTAAAGATGTACAATTACCCCCAAACCCAAACGAATTGGACATTACATTTTTAATTGGCTGTCCTTTTAAAAATTTAGTTTCGGGCGCGAACGGCAATTCGCTCATTTGCGTTTCAAAACGCAGGTTTAGGTATATTAAGCCATGCCTTATAGCCAACACAGAAAATACGGCCTCTATCCCGCCGCTCGCACCCAACGTATGCCCGGTGAACGATTTGGTTGAGCTCATGGGCGGAAAATCTTTTTCAAATAACCGGTTAATTGCCGCGCCTTCCGCGCTATCATTATTGGTCGTTCCGGTTCCATGCAGGTTAATATAATCAATATCTGTTTTTGCTAACCCGGCTTTTGCCAAAGCGCCTTGCATAGCTAAATATGAGCCGGTACCATCAGGTGACGATGCAGTTTGATGGTAGGCATCATTACTGTTGTTATAGCCGCTTAGCTTAGCATAAGGCTGCTTATTTAATGTCTTTGCAACTTTGTCTGACACCAGCACTACATATCCTGCGCCTTCGCCCAAATTCAATCCCTGGCGGTTTTCGTCAAAAGGTTTGCAAAACTCTTTGTCCAATATCATCAGCGTGTTAAAGCCATTAAGGGTAAACTTTGTCAATGAATCGGTACCGCCTGCCACCACCACGTCCAGCATTCCGTTCTTTATCAACCTTGCACCATAAAATATAGCGTTGGCCGATGATGAACAGGCCGTGCTAATGGTAGTCATATAGTCGGTAATGCCTAATTTATCGGCAACAACTTCTGTAATACTGCCGCACTCGTGGTCGTAAACATTTTTAAGTTTGCCTTTAGTATTGTCTTTCAAAAAGTCGATGAAGAACCCCTCGCTTCTATCCATACCGCCAACACTATTTGCTGAAACAAAACCTGTCCGTAACGATTCAATATCGGGAATTCCCGCATCGTCCAAAGCTTCTTTGGCTGCAACAAAACTTAGCAAAGTAGTGCGGCTGGTTTCTGCCGGCAGTCCGGTTTTAGCCACCAATTCTTCATTAGTTAACTTTACCTCGGCAACCGGTAGTTGATGCTGATGTATAGTATTCAGGTGCGTTATATCGCCCATGCCCGGTTGTCCTTTTTCAAATGACGCTAAACATTCAGCCACATTATTGCCTATAGCGGTTATGGCGCCTAAACCGGCAACAAAAACGGGAGCATCAATAGTTTTATTTTTTATATCGCTGTTAAAAAGCTTAGTCATATTATCCGCCGTAAAAATAAGCGAATTTGGTTTTTCTTCCTTTTCGATTAAAAATAATCCCGCTTTATATTCCTTGTCCAATACATCAACCCAACCGCAAATACAGGCTTGCAACGTATTGCTGTTTAATAAGCTGCTAACGTATTTTTCCGTAAACGCAGCATCGAATTGTTCGGTAATAAAAAAAGCGTCCTCGCCTTTAAAGTTATTGCGGATGCATATTTCGCCGGTCATAATATTGGGCAGTGTGTAAACAAACAACGCCGGACTAGCAATATCGTCAACGCTTTTCAGGTACTTTTTATCGCTGTCTAAACTCGCGTTTGCGTTGGAGAGTATCAACCCAACTTCTTCCGGTTTATAGTTTTCTTTTTGGAAATTTTCGTGCAATAATATCTCTGACGTGAGCCAACCCAATTTACTTAGGTTATCCATTTTATAAAAACGGGAATAGCTTAATTCAAAATGCTGGTAAACCGAAAGCAAGAATGCCGACAGTTCCGCATTTTTGTTCTCATAAACAAGCACCCCGTTTTTGTAAACAGAGTTATTGCTGATGACGCAACTGGAGGTTATATGGTTATTTTTTGAGTTCAAATTATAAATCATTTACCAAACAATACCGCCGCATTACACCCGCCAAAACCTGACGCCGTTTTAAGACAGGTATTATACTTGCCCGGCAACAAGTCGGTATAAATATTTAAAGGGGCGCTTACACCAATATTTTTAAAGCCGATGGTTGGTATAGCAACACCTTCTTTCATTGATTGTAGTGTGATAATAGCTTCTACCAAACCAGCTGCGCCGAGTGTGTGCCCGTAATAGCCTTTTAAGCTGTTTGCAGGTATATTATGTAAACCGGCAATAGTTAACGCTTTGGCCTCCATTTCGTCGTTATATGTTGTTGCGGTGCCGTGGGCAGATACCAGGTCAACGTCACTTGCCGCAATACCGGCATCTTCTAATGTTTTATTTATCGCCTGTCCCAATTCTTCCCCAGTGCGCGATGGTGCCGAAATATGGTTGGCATCGTTGCTTACCGCGCCACTCAATACCTTTATATTTCCTGCATATTGCGGGTTTGACGAAAGTATTACCGTAGCCGCTCCCTCACCCAAAGTTATGCCAGTTCTATCTGCATCAAAAGGCTTGCATGGTTCGGCGCTTATAGCCTGGAACGACTGAAAGCCCGATAATACAAATTTGGTTATTTCATCAGCTCCTGCTACCACCACGTTCTCATATTGCCCCGACTTTATCAACCGCATCCCAGTTAATATAGCCATTATGCCTGATATACATGCGTTGGATATAACTATTGGAGCATTCGCAAAACCTAAACAATCTGCCACTAATTTAGCTGATGTTGTTAAGGCAATTCGCTCTTTTAAGTTAGGGTTATTAGGTTCTGATTCTAAAAGGCTGATATTGCCCTTGGTAGTAGAAATAATCAATATGGTGTTTTTATCTGTTACATCAACACTGCAATGTGCTAAAGCGTCAAAAATTGACCTGATCAATAACTTTTCGAATTTGGTGTATTTGCCTTCTATATCATTGACTATTACCAGCCCCTTATCAAATAATGAGGCATAAAAAGGCTCATCGGCTATATCTTTATCGTGATGCAGTTTTACACCCGATACGCCATTTCTTAACTGCGCAAAGTTTTCGGCAGTTGTAGTACCGATGGGTGAAAAAATATTATCTGCTGCAATAAAAACGTCATCCATCTATTTTATTGATAAATATTTTCATTTCGCATTGAGCCACCAGGCTTTCATTGCGCCATACTTTCCCGGTAACTATCGCTATGTTTAACAAACGGGTTTCTACTTTTACTTCGGTTACTAATTCATCGCCAACTACGGGCAATTCATATATCTCCAGGTTTTTAACCGCACCAATGTAACCAATATCTATCGGGCGATCCTCTATGCGCGCCATATTGCCTGCACCTGCTGCTGCCGTTTGCGCCATGTTTTCCATTAAACCTGCTTCACTAAACTTGCCATCAAAAACCAATACATTATCGGCAGGAATGGTAAAACTGGTACGGGTAAGGTCATCGTCTGAAAATAACAACTGTCCTACCATTACAAACGGTGGCTTTTGGGGGATCAGGTTAATTATATCTTCTTCAAAACTCATGAATACAATCCGCCATTAATTGACAGCACCTCGGCAGTAATATAGCTTGCTTCTTTTGATGCTAAAAACCCTACTGCATGTGCCACATCTTCGGGTAAACCAAAACGGTTTACCGGGATATTTTTCTTTAATTCTTTTTCGTCCAAACCTTCAGTCATGTCGGTTTTTATAAAACCGGGGGCTACGGCATTTACCGTAATGCCACTGCGGCCAACTTCTTGTGCTAATGCTTTTGTAGCTGCAATTACGCCACCCTTAGCTGCCGAATAATTAACTTGCCCCGGCTGACCTTTTAAACCTGAGAGGGAAACTACATTTATGATCCTGCCATAGCGGTTCATCATCATGCCTTCCAGCACCAAACGAGTTACATAAAAGAAACTGTCGAGGCTGGTTTTAATTACGCTATCCCATTGCTCATCTTTCAACCAGGCCATCAGGCTATCCTCGCGGATGCCCGCGTTATTGACCAGTACTTCTATAACTTTGTCTTCGTTAGCGGCTATCCAACCACCCAATAGTTGCTTTATCTGCTCTTTATCGGCTACGTCAAATTGTAGTAATTCGCCGTTGCCCCCATTTTGCTTTATTTGGGATAAAGTATTGTTGGCTTCTTCGGTTTTTGACTTAAAATTCACCAATACATAATAACCCATGCCGGCCAGTTTAGTACAGATAGCTCTGCCTATTCCTCTTGATCCGCCGGTTACTAATGCGCATTTCATTGTTTATGCCTTAAACTTTACTGCCGGATCTGTCGTTTCTAAAAAGTTCTTTACTTTTTCCAGCTCTTTATATTTTGGTTCGTCCTCAATAAATTTAGGGAATATATCACGTGCCTGATTATATAATGCCAGTGTATGTGGCGCCAACTTATCCTGGCAGTTTAAATAGTCTACTGCTTGTAAAAGAGTCATTAACTGTATCGACAATACCGCGAACGAATTATCAATAACCTTGCGCGTCATCAACGCCGCGTTGCAGCCCATGCTCACAATATCCTGGTTGTCATTATTATTAGGTATGCTATGCACATACATCGGGAATGACAATGTTTGATTTTCGGCAACGGTTGATGTCGCGGTAAACTGCACACCTTGCATTCCAAAGTTTAACCCTAATACACCCAAGTTTAAAAACGGCGGGAATTTTTGGTTCAGTTTTTCGTTCAGCAAATAATTTAACTGACGTTCAGAAAGCATGGATAATTTGGTAATAGCTATCTTCAGTTTATCCATTTCCAGCGATACATAGTCGCCGTGAAAGTTACCGCCATGAAATACATTCTGGTTAATATGGTCTATCACCGGGTTATCATTAACCGAATTTAGCTCATCTACCAAAATAGTTTCTGCATGGGTAATGGTATCATATACCGGGCCCAATACTTGTGTTACGCAACGTAACGAATAATATTCCTGTACCTTATCTTCAAAAACCTCCTGTTCAATACCGGCCGGGTGGTATAAATGGTCGGTACGGTTACGTATCATTTTGCTGCCGCTTAAAATATCGCGCAGCATAGCGGCAATTTTATTTTGCCCTTTATGATGTTTTACAATATTCAACTCATGCGAGTAATGGTCATCATAAGCCTCAACAACTTCGTTGGTCATGGCCGATAACGTTGCCGACCAGCCCAACAGTTTTTGCGCCTGTATAATATTCACCATACCAATACCGGTCATTGCTGACGTGCCATTTATAATGGCTAATCCTTCGCGCACGTGTATGGCAAGCGGTTTTATGTTTAGTTTATTGTAAACAAAGCCGGTTGGCTGTATCTCGCCTTCATATATAACTTCGCCCTCGCCTATCAGCACCAGGCCCAAATGAGCTAACTGCACCAGATCGCCGCTGGCACCTACGCCGCCATGCTCATAAATACAAGGCGTAATATTTTTATTGATGAGTTCCTGCAGTAGTTCAACTACATCGGTATGTACGCCTGAATAAGCCTGCATTAAGCTATTTAACCGCGCAACCATTAAGCCTTTAACCAACACAGGTGGCAATAACGCGCCATTGCCTGAGCTGTGACTGCGGATAAGGTTATATTGAAGTTTTAATAAATTCTCTTCGCTTACCTTGTATTGCGCCATTGGCCCAAAGCCGGTATTTATGCCATAGATTAATTTATTGGACGAAAATTGCTGAAGAAACTGGAAGTTTACCTTAATTTTTTCTAAAGCGGATGACGGTATGGTAACTGTTTTGCTGTTAAACAGGATGTCAGAAAAATCATTTAAAGAAAGGACGCCTTGTCCGACAGGTATCATAGGCAAATGCTTATTTATTAACTTGTTGCTATGTAATTGTAAACGTTAACATAGCAATCTCTCAACTATATTAACCACATATTGTTTTATTATACGCAATTACAATTGGCAAATATAATAAAGATGATGAATAGTAAGGGGTGAGCTATGATTAGGGAATGGCTTTTAAAGATTTGTTAATCATTTTGGCTAAAGCCCTTGTGTTGTTTATTTTCTCCGTCCCATAAATGGGACGGCAATGAATTAATTGCAAGTAGAATTATATATCATTGCCGTTGGTTTCAACCAACGGGTAAAAGGTCAATAGATAAGACGGCTTTAGCCGAAATCGATTACTTGCCCTTTACAACCTCTTATCGATAAACTTAATGGCTTTTCTTGATACTTCTGTGAATTGTATTTTAAGTATTTGTTCTGTTGTAATATACATAACATGCGGACTAACGCGCAGGCGGGCTTGTAAGTAAGCCCTTATTCTGTTGTCACAGGCTTTGCTATCATCCATGGGTACCAAATGCAACAGCACTTCATCCATACCAATTTCGTTGCTGTAAACTTCAACCACAAAATCAAGCACTTCTTCCATTTCATTCAGTAAGTCGAATAAAGCTGGCGGGTAAAGTGTGGTACCTTTGAATTTTATCATTTGCTTTTTGCGCCCTATTATTGGCGACAGGCGTAGGCTGGTTCGTCCGCAAGCACAAGTGGTATCGTCATACTGACAAATATCGCCGGTTTTGTAGCGCAATAAAGGCATGCCTTCAACACCCAGGGTAGTTATGGTAACCTCGCCGGGCTGGTTTGCGGGCACTGGTTGATTATCTTCATCTAACAATTCTACAATAACCAGTTCAGGTTGCAGGTGGCCACCTTTACCTTCGCTGCATTCAGTAAAAGCAGTTTGCATTTCGGTAGAGGCATAAGTAGAATACAGTTTAATATCCCAAGCCTCCGTGATTTTTTTGCCGAGGATGTTAAAGGAAAAATCGGTATTTCGGATATTTTCACCTATACATACCGCTTTTTTTACGGATGTTTTATTTAGATCGATGCCAGCGTCTTTGGCAAATTGGATCAGCTTTAGAATAAATGATGGCACGGCCACAATTGCCGTAGGCTGTAACCGCTGGATAGTTTCCAACTGCATTGATGGTACACCCGGACCCAACCTTATTATACCTGATCCTAATTTTCGCAAACCTGAATAGTATGCTATCCCCGCCATAAATTGCCTGTCGAGCGTTAGCATTAACTGGTAAATATCCGCCGCCGAACCATCGGCACATTTAAAGGAATTATATTCGTTATCGGTTAAGCGGTTCAGATCATTATCGGTAAGCGCAATAGTTACCGGGCTGCCTAATGTGCCCGATGTAGATGCATATTCTATTATCTTATCTCTGCCTACACATAGAAAATCATTATTGCGCTGTTGCAGGTCTTCTTTTGATGTTGTTGGTAGCTTGGTTAAATCTTCTAATGTTTTTATAGCATCAATAGCTATATGATGTTTCGCAAATAACTCTTTATAAAACGGCGAGTGCAGGCTTAAGTGCAGCAATAGTTTCTGCAACTTTTGCTCCTGCATAGTTTTTATTGTACCTGTTGTAGGGAAAGAAACCTCGCTCATATACTATTTCTCAATAATTACCATCGCCGTAGCCATGCTTTTAACATGCGACAAAGAAACCAAAATTTTTTTTATGCCCCACGATGCCAGCGTTATCTGCGTAGCACCCAATAAATTTATTTCGGGTTTGCCTAGTTCATCATGTACAATTTCAACCTCGCTAAACTTTGTTCCTTCGGGCCAGCCGGTACCAAGTGCTTTAAAAAAGGCTTCCTTAGCCGCAAACCGCGCAGCATAACATTCAAATTTATTGGCTTTTGATTCGCAGTAAGCTATTTCGCCTTCCGAAAAAACCATCTCCTTAAAACCCGATTGCTTATTTATTGAAGATACTATACGTTCTACTTCTACTAAATCGGTTCCTAAGCCTGCGGTCATTTACTATTTGTTTAATTTACGAATATAGGAAACCGTAGCATTTACCTGTCGTTTTGTTTACCCTATCCTCCTCCTTTCCCTGATACCAGGGAAAGGTAATGCACGGCGCCCGGCCTTAGGTTAACTTTTTAATTTATACTCCTTAAAGAAATCCCAAATAACCTGGCAAGCGTTTAAGTTTTTTGTAGTTTTTCCTACAATAAATTTCGGTGCGTATTGCCAGCCTCCCGGCCAGGTATGACCGCCATTTGTTATGGTATAGCCCACTACTTTTAAATTATTTGCCGGGTTAGTATATTCTTCTTTTATGGTACTTGTGCCATCGTTCGCCTCGTCGGGTATATTGGTTATTACAGGCTTTTGATCGCAATGGTTCATTTCTACCCATTTTTTTACAATTTGGTCTTGCGAATAAATAGTACGCCCAAATAGTTTTCCGCCCTTATAAGGTACAATGCCATCTTTGGTACCGTGCATGTATATAACTGGCATTGGCGCAACCAGGTCATACCCTTCATTCATATCTAACGATGCTGCAACCACCGCAATAGCAGCAATACGGTTATGTAATTGGCAAGCCAGTCGCGATGTCATAAACCCACCGTTGGATATACCCGTAACATATATTCTTGATGCATCGGCATGGTAAGTATCAATAATATAGGTGATTAACTTATCCATAAACTTCACATCATCAATGCCGTGATTGTTGGCACCATCATGCCATATATGTTTTGATGCCGGGCATACTACAATAAACTTATCCTTGTCGGCAATGGGTCGGAAGTCGGCTAAATGAAACTGCCCTTTTGGGCTGGCAAAACCGCCATGCAGCGAAATAATAACCGGCATTTTCTCTAGCTTGTTGGTAGTTGGCACATAAGTCACAAATGACCGCTTAATGCCATCAACTATCATTTGCTCATTTTTTTGTTGTTGCGGCTGAGCAATGGCAGGCAGCCCTATCAGCATTAATAACCATCCCGGCAATAATTTCATATATTTATAGTTAGTATATTACTGTAAAAACGATTATTTGCTTAATGCGGTTTTTACAGATTTGATTTACAGACAATCAAACTATTTAATTTGTTCTTAGTTATATTGCAACATATTTAACCCAACCCAATATGAGATCAATCAAAGTATTATTAGTTGCCCTGGTTACTGTTTGTGCATTTGCAGCACAGGCACAGGTTAGGCTTCCGCCCCCCACCGCCGCATCCTGCACATCCGCCGCTTCCGCATGTGAATGTACGTGTACATACTCCACCGCCGCCACCCCGTAGGGTTGTGGTTCATCACCGTGTTGTAAGGCATCGCCGCCCGCGCAGGGTTGTGGTTGTACACCATAGATAAGCTGCGGTCTGTCGATTATTCCTTGTTTAAAAGTTGTTTTTATAGCCATCAAAAAAAATATTTTATGGAGTGTATGATTATTTAATATATCTTTATAAAAATTAACAATTAATATAATGCAAGGAACAGTAAAATTTTTCAATGAAAGCAAAGGCTTTGGCTTTATCATTCCAAGTGATGGTAGCAGCGAAGTATTTGTTCATGCCTCAGGCCTTATCGACACTATCCGTGAAAACGATAGCGTTACCTACGATGTAGAGCAAGGTAAAAAAGGTATCAATGCGGTAAATGTAAAAGTAAGTTAATAAACTATTTTATATTCGTATGAAGAGCATCCGCCCAGAGGCGGATGTTTTTTTTTGCCCGCTTTTTGGGTTACAGTAACCGGTACAATGCCCAATGTTCTGTTTCGTAAACCTTTTGCAGATTTGAGTTATTTGCCTGGTTTAAGATAGGCGCATACCGCGGATTAAGCATACTATAAGCGTTTACGGGGTTTTTTGAGTTAGCCACCAATATATAATAGCTGCCGTAGTTCCACGGAGTTTCAATAACACTTATAAAGTTTTCCTGGTAGGGTAAAGTTAAATTTTTAACATTACTTGTAAATGCCACAATCGGGTAAGCTACCGCGTCGTCTACTAAAATTTTTGCATCATCGGGCAAACCGTTTATATAGTTGGCCATATCTTTATTCTCGTCCTGTTGCTCATCAACAGTGCGGTTGGTTAGCATAGTAATAAAGTTCCGTTCCTCGGCAATTGGCGATTTTTTTTATGTAATAATAACCCGACCAGATTTGAAACAATACAATAACCCCGATTATTATTTTAAAAGGGATTTTCCTTTTTACCGTATGGGCTTTTATAACCAGGCATAGCAGCGAGAGTACAATAAATATCATATAATAATCAAAGGCTATTGATACCTTATCGTACTTTATGTGTAAAAACTCAACAAAGGCAAACGGGGTTAATAGTGTTAATATCTGGTAGTTTTGGCTTCTAAAAAGAAAAATACCTAATACTATAAGCGGGCAAATGACCAGTATTTTTGCTGAAATTAAAAGAGATACATCAGGCGATTTAAGATCGGGATTGATGATCATCATTTCATAATTAAGCCTTTCGGACAAAACGGACCAAGTGGCATACGGGCTTTCATGAAAGTAATCAAGGTCATTCGCGTTGGTTAAGTTTAGCAGTTTATAGCATAACATTGATGCCAATGGCAGTATAAACAATATAACATACATGGCAAATGTTTTGTTGATCAGCTTACGGCGAAGCGATGAATTATTAAAGCTGATGGAGATACGGAATATAGGCTCCTTTTCGCCAAGGTTTAGCGAGTGTACAGCTATTGAAAAAACAAGCGGGATAAAAAACAACGTTAGCCATATGAACTTATAATCGCAAAACACCAGCAATACCAGGCATATACTTGCAATAGAAATGTGGAAAGTAGTATTTGACTCATAATACTTAAATATGTTCATGAAGAACAGGTAAAAGAAAATAAGCGAAAGGTAAATACCCTTGCCCGAGCAGGCTGTATATAATATGCCAGGATGCAAGAGAAATAGTAGTAATAATACCATTAAATAAAAGTCATCGCCTATACGCTTTACTACTGAGCTGGCGATCAAATAGAAAAGAAGCGCGGTACCTATTGCCGAAGCGAGTACAGGTGCAAGGGCAGAGCTTATTGAAGTAAAAGCAAAAGTGGCATAAAAAGGCAGCAGCGGCGATGTTAAGCCAATTATTTTTAACTTATTACCTACCCCTTCAAAAATAACCCTGGCTTTTTCAACAAAAAATAAAAACTCGGGATTATAATAGCCCAGGTGGTTTAAAAAAATACCCGTTACCAGGTAATATATTGCCAATAGTACGGTAATAATTAACAGGGATCTTTTCCGCAGATTGACTAATAAATTACTCCACCACATTTGCAGGACTGTTAACTTTACTTAAACCGTGGTTAGTTTTTTCCCAGTAAAAGGGCTTAACCACTAATTGATATAATCCTTTATAGGCCGATATAGAATGCAATAACCAATAAATAGGATTGGCAATGGCAAACAATATAAGTTCATAATACCTGCGTTTAAATACAGCCATCATGTTTACATATATCATTAATATGTTACCCACCATTAGGTTAAATATCGACATAAATAATACCCAGTCTGGAAAATAGGCTTTTATTGATGTCATATCAAACAAAAGATAGCATAAGAATATGCTTAGCAATAGCGGATAAACTAAAAAGGTAATGGGCGTTGCGCCGATAAAAAAGTTAAAGCCTAAAAAACCTTTCCAGCCTAGCGTTTTCCAAAGCTTAACCGGGTCGCGCATGTGTACAAGGTAGCTTTGCATATAACCTTTTATCCACCTGGAACGCTGGCGTATCCAGTTAAACATTTCATTATTTGCTTCTTCGTAAGTGGTAGAATTTATAATAGCTACCTTATACCCTTTTGCATAAGCTCTAACGCCCAGGTCAGCATCTTCGGTTACGTTAAACGGATCCCATCCGCCTAGCTCCATTAAATAGTCAAATTTAAAGTGGTTGCTTGTTCCGCCAAGCGGAATAGGAATGTCAAACGTATCCAGCCCCGGCAGCATATAATCAAACCAGTACGAATATTCTAAAGTGAACATACGTGTCAAAAAGTTCTCATTACGGTTAAAATAGTTTAACGCGCTTTGTATAACAATGTAGTTTGGGGGTAATTTGGTAAACAGTGCAACTACTTTTTTAAGCTGATCGGTATCGGG